>Ga0131853_10021228_pt1 | contig 11786 bp, 9 predicted proteins | sample TergutLab28metaG_FD_92764 | JGI IMG/M metagenome (GOLD analysis project Ga0131853, IMG submission 92764) | Labiotermes labralis P1 segment gut microbial communities from Petit-Saut dam, French Guiana - Lab288 P1 (version 2) (version 2) | ecosystem: Host-associated > Arthropoda: Insects >...
ACCTCAGTATAAGTCTTTACGGCTTTGGTGGATGCAAAAAATATCTGCTGACCTTTCTGTTTTTCAGCAAAATCAGCGTAGTTGTCGTAATAATACACATCTAAATCAGACCAATAATCAAGCCCTGAGCGTTTCAGGCTCTTATCGTCGGTTGAGAATCCCAAAGGCCTTATGAGATGCAGGCTGGAGTTAGTCGCCATGCAGCTTCTTCCTATGTTTCCGGTGTTTGATGGTATTTCAGGTTCAAGCAAAACTATATTCATGTAATCACCCATTGAAGCTTGCTAAGCTTTATTTGATAAAATAATCGGCAAAACGTTTCTCAATTTTTGCCACCATACTATAATTCGGGTCAACCATGTTGCCAACCGTCATTTCGCCAACTTGGGAAAGCATTTGATAAGCATGCATCTTATACCAGCCCTTTTCCTCCATCCATGAAATAAGCTCGCACCATGCAATTCGTGCAGCATCCTCCATTGGGCGCGCGCTGCCGATTGCCATGTAATGCGTTTCACTTTCAAGCCTTGGCCAAGCAGTTTTCATGTTTTTAACTATCTCAAACGATAATGTAACCTTGCCGGTTATCTCTACTGCGCTGCCACAAAGCTCGCCATCACCTTGGCGCGCATGGCAATCGCCGGTGAAAAAGTACGCGCCTTCAACTGCTACGGGTAGGTAGAGAATATTACCTGCCTTAACATCCGGAACGTCCATATTGCCGCCAAGTTCAAACGGAACCAATGTTGAAACTGATTCAAGCTTAGGCGCGGTCGCCATTGTTCCCATAAAAGGCCTTGTTTCAAACGAGAGATGCGGATGATTCGGATGATAAATCTTATCACCCTCAACCTTGTACTTGAACACGCGATTTTCAAGCTGCGGATGCAGCATGGCAGTAAACTTTGTGCCTTGGAGCCCACCAAACGCAGGGGAAATTTGGCTTATCCCATAATCTCTTGTCAGCTCGATTGAATGGATATGTATAGCAAGCGTGTCACCGGGTTTAGCTCCGGTTACATAAATCGGTCCGACTTGCGGATTGGGCCCCGGTCGCTCGATTCGGCTCGGCAGGTCGGTTTCTTCCTTGACAAGCCCACTGTAAGCGTCCTCAGTATAAATTTCTACAACCTCACCCGGCTCAACATTAGCTACAACAGGCGCGTGACGCGAAAACACATAGCTGTACTTACCATCTTGACAGATACTTTTCATAAACAACCTCTTTTCATCATTTATTTGGCGCTCGCAGATTTTTGTGTTTAAAGCATACCATAAATTATATTTTTTGTCACAAGTTTTGCTGAAAATTACATACAAGTATTGCATCTTTCGGGAAAGTATTATACGATGTCTATATGGATTCGCCAATTAAATTTAACCAGGAGGTAAGAAAATGAGATTTGTTACAGCTATGCTAGACAACAAAGAAGTTTTGGGGATGGTCAACCCTGAAAAAACTCATATCGCTGAAATTAACGCATTGGGCTTTAATTTTGCTGATATGCTCGACCTCGTTGCCCGAATAACTCCGCAGGAGTTAGAAAAGCTTTCTAAGACTGATTTTGTATCAGTAAAAGCGACCTATCCTTTAGCCGAAACAAAGCTGCTCTCGCCAATACCAAGACCAAAGTATGATATAATTTGTCTTGGGCAAAATTACGCCGCGCACGCAGCGGAATTTGGCGCAAAACCGCCCGAAGTTCCTATCTATTTCGGTAAGCGCGCGACGACGACTGCCGGGCATTTGTCCGAAATCGACGGTCATTTTGAAGTGGATAAGTTTATGGATTATGAAGTTGAACTTGCAGTTGTAATTGGCAAAGAAGCGAAGAAAATCAAGCATGAAGATGTGGAAGATTACATATTCGGCTATAGCATTTTCAATGATTTCACATCTCGCTCGCTGCAAAAGCGCCATCATCAATGGTATTTAGGTAAAAGTACGGACGGATTTGCGTCAATGGGGCCTTGGATTGTAACTAAAGATGAGATGCCGATGCCGTTTCACTTATCGCTTGAAAGCCGCGTAAATGGTGAAGTGCGTCAGAAGTCGAACACGGAATTATTGCTTCACGGCATTGAAAAAGTGTTGGTTGAAATGTCGCAGAGCATCACGCTTTACCCGGGTGATATTATAGCGACTGGCACGCCGTCGGGCGTTGGCATGGGTTTTGACCCACCAAAGATGCTGAAATCGGGCGATATAGTTGAGTGCGAAATTGAGGGATTAGGCATATTGAAAAATTTTGTTAAGTAGTTATGGGCAAAGAAACGACCCCTTGCAAACGTAATGTTTACAAGGGGTCGTTGGCTTCTGTACGCGATAGGACTTGAACCCATAACCTTTCGGTCCGTAGCCGAACGCTCTATCCGATTGAGCTACGCATACATGAATTTTGGCGATATTTCACCGCAACAAAGGATATTGTATCATTAAAAAATCTATTTGGCAAGTATTTATTGCAGAAAATTTATATTTCGATTAAAATAGGGTTAGGAGCTTTAAAATATTCCCAATTTAGGAGGCTTAATTATGAAATTTATCGATCTGCATTGTGACACACTTATGCAAGCTATTAAAGGCGACGTAACAGATGTGGTTGAAGTAAAGGGTTCGATGCTCGATGTGAAGAGGATGAAGTTAGGCGGCGCGAGTACGGAGTTTTTCGCGATATTTTTCCCACCGCAAAAAGAGAGTGGGTTTATTGAGCTTGAAGGCAAGAAGTTTAGTGATGATGAGTATTTCGACCTGCTTTATAAATGTTATAAAAGTACTATGCAAGTCGGTAAAGACTACATAGCGGAAGCTATGAACGCTGATGATATCGTTAAAAATGAATCTGAAGGCAAAATGAGCGGCATACTTACTTTTGAAGATGGGCGCATTGTTGATGGTAGTCTTGAGAAGATGAAAAAATACTACGACATGGGTATTCGTTTGATTACGCTTACATGGAATGGAGAGAATTGCTTTGGTTATCCTTGCTCGAAGGATGCGGACGCTATGAACAAAGGACTCAAGCCATTTGGTAAGGAAGCTATCGAGTATATGAATGAGCTCGGTATATTAATTGATGTGTCGCATTTATCAGACGGTGGATTTTGGGATGTTGCTGAGCTTAGCAAAGCTCCGTTTATAGCTTCTCATTCAAACTGCAGAAGCCTAAGCCCACATCAAAGGAATCTTACCGATGAAATGATTAAAAAGATGGCACAAAAAGGCGGAGTTTCAGGTATTAACTTTGCGCCGCAATTCTTGGATTCGGACATTACGGCAAAAGATAGTACATTAGAACTTTTGAGCTTGCATCTTAGAAAAATGATAGATGTCGGCGGCGAAGACTTCCCGGCTTTGGGCAGCGACTTGGACGGAATCGGCGGCAATTTGGAAGTTGGTTGCATTTCAAAGATGAGCTTGATATTCGACAGGCTTAAAGCGGATGGTGTAAGCGAGCGTATCATTGAAAAGATTGCTTATGGGAATGCGTTTAGGGTTATTAGGGAAGCTATGAAGTAGAAGCGAAGTATACTTGGTTGGAGGTTTGTCAAGGAGTTTGCAAAGATAAATTTGCTTGAGGGGTAGTATTTCACTTCTTTGATATTATTTTGATGCCTATGATATAATTATCGAAATAGTACATTGGCAATTAAAAAACTATCAAGGACACAGGGAATTGCCTAAAGTGTAGAACATCTTGTTATGCCATTAATTTACAATACACGATAGACGGAACAATTTACGACCCTTGTTACGCTCAAGGCCATTATTTTCAAAATCTTGACTCTTCAGAATGGGAGATATTGAAGGAAATTATTGCGAACGAGCACAATGCAATCACGGAAACGTAAATATTTTTTCATCAGGCTGATAAAAGGAACTCATGTGTCTAGTTTGAGCCATGATAAGTTTCGTGAGTATGTGAATATTGCTTGTAAAAAAGCAGCTTAATATGAACGATATCATTATGCGCAGAGTTGCCGAGCATAGCAACTAAATCGCTATAACCTTTGCCGAAAGGAACTTAATGATGCAAACAACTATCATTAACAGCAGAATCACTTTGCGAAAGAACAAGGGCATCCTTCCAAAAGAAGGCTTGTTTAAGCTTGTCCTTCCGAAGTTGGCACAGGTAGCTGTTAATTTGGTGCAATTAGGCCCTCGAATTATTTTGCGGGGCGCGCTTCAACTGTTGAGAGCGAACATTTGGACACGAATAATTTCTGTAGCGGTCGTCGTTACAATAGACCTGATACAGTTTTTGCGTAAGAAAATCTCTCGGAAGCAGCTTGTGGTCAACTTGATTTTATCATTTGCGTTGTTGTTTGGCGCAACGACGGGATGGATATTTGCAACAAATAGTGTGTATGGCATTGCCGCTGAGAACTCAGTGCTTTGGATAGTAGCAGGAATATTGGGGGCGGGAATATTTAGCTCAGTTATGGATAAATGTTGCAAAAAAATGCTTGGAAGGTTCATTGTCAGCGATATAAGCGATATGCTGATGATGATAAATTCGGAATTTGAGCGCATGGTAGACGAGGCGCAATTGAGTGATGCGCAGGCTGATAGCTTAGCCGCGACTATAGAGATAGATGACAAGATTTGTCTGCAATGCTTCGCAAAATCAAATAAGCAAAAGTATATTCGCGACATTTTGCAACCTTACTTTAATGATTTTGTGTAATTTATGCCCGAAAATGCGCGAATACTTTGCCTTGAAAAATTCTATTGCATACAAAGCCAATAATTGTTAAACTATATATTGATGAATGTAATAAGGAACTCTGAATATGATGAGTTCCTTATTACTGAGGCAGGCATTTGCCAAAAATGCAATTTGGTAAGGAGGTTTGTCATGCAAGCTAGGGAATGTATGGAAAAGTTCTACAAAATGGTCGAAGCGTCAAATAAACGATTCCCTGAAGGTGTGCAGCCATACCAAATGATAACGCGTTTGTTGGAAGAAGCCGGGGAAGTTGCTGCGGAAGTTAATCACTGGGAAGGTTCTGTCATTAAGCGACTGAAACATGGGGAACCTTGCAAGGAAAAACTCGCAAATGAACTTAGACAGGCGATGGTTGAACTGTTTAAAATAGCGGTTTACTATTCGGTTGAAAAAGAGTTGGAAGATTCTATAAATCAGTCACTATTAAGGGCGAAATCGGAAGGGTTAATTGAGTAATTAAAAACTAATTTAAACTAAAACCAAAGTAAGCTACCCTGCGGCGAGCAACGGCAGTTATGCCGCTTGTCGCTGGTTTAATACAACGCGGTAAGCCGCGAGAATAAACATAAGAGGTGTATAAATGTTTCTAAAAAAAATATTCGGCACGTATAGCGAGAAGGAAGTTAAACGTATTAAGCCGCTTGCGGACAAGATTGAGGCTCTTGAACCATCTTTTCAAAAGCTGACGGATGATGAACTTAAAGGAAAAACAGGTGAATTTAAAGCGCGTCTTGCTAATGGCGAAACTTTGGACGATATTTTGCCGGAGGCGTATGCTGCGGTTCGTGAGGCAGCGATAAGAACGCTGGGTCAGCGCCATTACTATGTTCAGCTCATAGGTGGCATTATTCTTCATATGGGTAGAATTTCGGAGATGAAAACGGGCGAAGGTAAGACTCTTACCTCCACTTTACCCGTTTATTTGAACGCGCTTGAAGGCAAGGGCGTGCATGTTGTTACGGTTAATGAATATCTTGCAAGTCGTGATGCCGAGTGGATGGGTGAGATTCATAGATTTTTAGGCCTTTCGGTAGGTGTTATATTAAATGCGATGACACCTGAAGAACGCCAAGAGTCTTATAAATGTGATATCACTTATGCTACTAATAACGAGCTTGGCTTTGATTATCTAAGGGATAACATGGCCGTTTATGAAAATCAGCTTGTACAACGCGAGCTTAACTACGCTATTATCGACGAGGTTGACTCGGTTCTTATCGATGAGGCGAGAACGCCGCTTATAATCTCGGGATCATCCGGTAAAAGTACGCAATTGTATAAAGTGGCGGATTCTTTTGCAAAGACACTTAAAAAAGGCCGCGTCTTAAATGAGACCGAAGCGATGAACCCTCTTATGCGTCAAGATATCGAGGAAGAGGGCGACTTTGTTGTTGATGAAAAGGGCAAAAATGTTACGCTCACTCAGGAAGGTACTGCTAAGGCTGAGCGTTACTTTGCGGTCGAGAACTTGTCCGATCCTGATAATCTTGATATCCAGCACCATGTAAACAACGCGCTCAAAGCGAATTATAATATGCACAGGGATCAAGATTATGTTGTGCAAGATGATGAAATCGTGATTGTTGACGGCTTTACCGGCCGACTTATGCCGGGCAGGCGTTACTCTGATGGGCTTCATCAAGCTATTGAGGCTAAGGAAAATGTTGATGTAAAGCGTGAGTCTAAAACGCTTGCGACAATTACATTCCAAAACTTTTTCAATAAATACACGAAAAAATGCGGCATGACAGGTACGGCGATGACGGAGGAAGGCGAGTTCCGTGAAATTTATGGTATGGACGTTGTTGAGATTCCTACTCATAGGCCGATAGCGCGTGAAGACTTATCTGACAAAGTTTTCGGTACGGAAAAAGCTAAGGTTCGCAATATAGTTAAAGAAGTTCGTGAAAGTTATGATAAGGGCCAACCTGTTCTTATCGGTACAATAACGATTGAAAAATCAGAAGAACTTAGCACGATGTTAAGGCGCGAAGGTGTTCCGCACCAGGTTCTCAACGCGAAGTATCATGAAAAAGAAGCAGAGATCGTAGCCGATGCAGGTCAGATGAACGCTGTCACGATTGCTACGAACATGGCGGGTCGTGGTACGGATATTAAGCTTGGCGAAGGTGTCACGGAGCTCGGTGGGCTCAAAATTATCGGTACGGAGCGACATGAATCGAGACGTATAGATAATCAGCTCAGAGGTCGCGCCGGCCGTCAAGGCGACCCGGGCGAGTCGTGTTTTTATATCTCGCTTGAAGATGATTTGATGCGTCTTTTCGGTTCGGAAAAGCTTATGACAATGTTTAACGCGTCGGTTGAAGAAGACGAGCCGATTCACCATAAGATGCTTTCAAAGGCCATTGAGGGCGCACAAAAGAAAGTTGAGGGTAACAACTTCGGCATTCGTAAGCATCTTCTTGACTATGATAGGGTTAATAACGAGCAGAGAGAGATTATTTACGCCGAGAGGAACAAGGTTCTGCGCGGCGAGGATATGAAAGACCATATCATGGGCATGTTAAAGGGCTTTATCGAGCGAACAATGGACACAAATGCAGGCGAGCGGCCTTATGAAGAGTGGAATTTTGCGGCGATTAATGAAAGTTTCATGCCTATTTTCCGTCGCCCGATGTTGAATATTAAACATCCCGAATCCACCATTGACGAGGCGAAAGAACGCCTTTATAACGATGCGGTGACGGTTTATAGCAAGCTCGAAAAAGAAATTGGCGAGCAAATGCGCGAGGTTGAGCGTGTCATATTACTGCGCGTGATTGACCAAAAATGGACTGATCATATTGATGATATGGATCAAATGCGTCAAGGCATATCGCTCAGAGCCTACGCTCAGCGCGACCCGATTATCGAGTATAAGTTCCTAAGCTTTGACATGTTCGAAGAACTTGCACAAAATATTCAAACTGACACGGTTAAAAACCTATTCAGCGTACGTATAGCAATGGCACCTGAAAAACGCGAGCAAGTTTCTAAGGATATGTTTACAAACGTTGATATGACCGGAGTGCGCGCGCCTAAAAAACGTGCGGATAAGAAAGTTGGGCGCAACGATAACTGCCCTTGCGGTAGTGGGAAAAAATATAAGCATTGTTGTGATAGATAGTTTTTTATATTGCTCTATCGCTAAATATTAGAAAAGAATTGTCGCGGCATTTTGTTTCAGGTCGAGGAGGTGCCGCGCAGTAATACACTTTAGTGGTATAAACAAGCGGCACTGACGAAGAGATGGAGCAAAATGACTGGCAATATTTTCTAATATTTAGTCGGTGGAGCAATAAGAGTAACGAAAAGAGGGATTAAATGCTTGAATTTGAACAATTGATGCTTCAAATGGCGCCGTATGGTGCGAAATTAGAGGAAATGGGGGCTTCACTTTGACTTGGCTTCTTTGAAAAAAGAAGCCCTGTCGCTTGAAAAAGCTTCTGTGAGACCAGGCTTTTGGGATGATTTACAAAATTCGCAAAAAGTCTTGCAGCGCATTAAAATGCTCAAAAACAAGATTGCCGAGTTTGATAATTTATGCGCTGACTATGATGATATAATTGTCATGGCGGAGCTTGGCAATGAAGAAAGCGATAAAGAGATTTATAACGACGTGGTGAAGCAGTTTAGGGCTTTTGAGGCGACTTTTGAGCAGATGAAACTTGCGACTTTATTAAGTGGCGAGTATGACTCAAATAATGCGTTCATGAGCCTTCATTCGGGCGCGGGCGGCACGGAGGCCTGCGACTGGGTTGACATGCTTAGTCGAATGTATATCCGCTGGGCGGAAAAACGCGGCTTTGCCGTAGAAATTATAGACCGAATCCCCGGCGATGAGGCGGGAACTAAGTCAATAACTCTAGAAATTACAGGACTTAACGCCTATGGCTATCTCAAGAGCGAGAAGGGCGTCCATAGGCTTATTCGCTTGTCGCCGTTTGACTCGTCGGGCAGGAGGCATACTTCTTTTGCTTCTTGCGATATAATGCCCGAGATTGACGATACTGTTGACTTTGCTATCAGTCCCGAGGATTTGCGAATTGACACTTTTCGTGCAAGCGGTGCAGGCGGTCAGCATGTAAATAAGACCGAATCAGCCATTCGTATAACTCATCTTCCGACAAAGACCGTCGTGCAGTGTCAAGACCAGCGTTCGCAGCATAAAAACAAGGAATACGCAATGAAGATGCTGAGGGCGAAGCTTTTTGAGCTTGAACAAGAGCGCAAGGAGCAAGTTTATAAAGGCCTACGCGGCGAGGTTAAGGAGATTGGCTTTGGTAGCCAGATTCGTTCGTATACCTTCCATCCGTATAGCTTGGTGAAGGATCATCGGACTAATTATGAGACGGGCAATACGTCCGCGGTTATGGACGGTGCGATTGATGAGTTTATTAACGCTTATTTGGTTAGTATGGTTGGGGTGTAGGGTGAGGGGAGTGCTGTCGCATCTCAGGATATAAGCTATGAAGAAAGTTTATATACTACACTTAATGAATTATTTAAGTACATGAAAGACAGCGCGCTCATGGGAAGAAGCAGGAAATAATCAGAAAGAAGGCGTAACAATGAAAAAGCAAACTCTTGTTGCGATGTTGCTTTTGGCGATACTGCTTATTGCGTCATCGTGTGATTCATATGATTCATATGATTGGTATAATATGCGATGGATTGGATGGGTTGGAGAATTTGTATATGATGAGGATTTCACGGTAACGTATGAAAGCACACTTAATGCAATGTTTGGTGACACATGGACGGTTATTTCTGTGGAAGAGCGGTTCAACAAGGGAGAAGAACCACGTGGGAGCAGTATTCCCGGTATAAATCCGCATACTTATTTGTTAACAACTATTGAATTTTTGGACGGAAATGGTGATGTTCGGACATTTCAATTTAACAATCGTGGCAGCTTTGCGAGGCGAATAGAGCATTATATTACAAGCACGTGGATAGTTGATTATTATTGGGATAATTTTATTGATGTCTATTTTCAAGATATTCCGCTCGGCATCGGAACTTATGTATTCGCCTTTTTAGCGAGAGCAACCACAAATCTTCATCTTCTTGAAAACCATGAGTTTAACAGAGCAACTCGCGAATACCGTCAACTACTTTCAACCCCCGAAGGCGCACCTCGCCTTAACGAGATGACACCCGCAAATGTCTTCGAAATGTTTCCCATGTATTTATCCGTAAGCATTCGGCTTGACGGGGAAACCGCCCATCCACCGGAGGTTGAAGAAAGCATTTTCAATCAAGTAGACAACATGATTGACAGTATGATTGCCTATACAAATAACACTCTTAACGCAATTTTTTTCATCAGCTACCAACAACACATAGACTTTTACAGTGACCGCTCTCGTTGGAAAGTCATACAAGGCGAGCGCGTTGATTTTTCCGATATCGATCGACGGATTTTTGAAAACTTCAAAGGAATTTTATGGTAACTCGAACACCATAATCCAGCCAACTATTCACATATTTACAATCCTTGTTGCCATTTTTGCTTCACCTTGCAGTATAAGCATTTTCTATGACACGTTTATATATCTTGAACACCTTGAAATGGAGCATAATGAAAGAAATCCAAATAACAACCAACACAAAAAATCAACGCTTGGACAAGTTCTTGGGCAAGTATCTAAATGATGCGCCCAAGAGCTTTATTTATAAGATGCTGCGCAAAAAAAACATCAAGCTAAACGGCAAAAAAGCCATTGGTTCGGAGATTCTATGCGAAAATGATGTTGTGCATATTTATATGGCGGATGAAACACTCGATAATTTTCGCTCAGTTAAGAGCGTGGATCATTTGGCGAGGGAGATTAATATAGTTTATGAAGATGCGAATATTCTCATAGTCAACAAGCCGCGCGGAATACTCACTCAGCCCGATTCTACCAATCCGCAAGATACTTTACTTGGGCGTGTTTTGAGTTATCTGCACAAAAACGGCGAATATGATATCTCTAAAGAATCCGTTTTTACGCCTAGCTTTTGTAATCGTCTTGATAGAAACACGACGGGGATCGTTGTGTTTGGCAAGAACCTAAACGCCTTGCAACAGCTAAATAAAGCCATGTCAAGCGGCGAATCGGAGAAGTGTTATAATGCGATTGTTGTGGGCGAGGTTAAATCAGGCGGAGTGTTAAAAGGTCTTCATACGAAGGATGAAAAGACGAATAAAGCTACTATAGCCGAGGAGGGCAACAAAGAAGTCGTGACGGAATATGAGCCTTTAGCCGCTCAAAAGGGCTATTCGCTCTTGAAACTCAAGCTCATAACCGGCCGCTCTCATCAAATTCGCGCGCATTTGAGCGGAATTGGGCATCCTATCTTGGGCGACCGCAAATATGGTGACAAGACCGCGAACGCGCCTAAGTTTCAACTGCTCCACAGCGCGAGTATTCGCTTTTCGACGCTGGCTGATGAGCTTGAGTATCTTAATGGTAAATTGTTCGTAGCGGACGCGCCTGATGATTTTAAGCATTACGAAAATAAATTGTTTGGAGAGCCGCGATGAGGGCGATTATTAAAGATTATGCAAAGCAAAATGGGTTAGTATTCGGAATTTGCGATGCGGCGGAACTAACGGAACTTGATGAGAATGTAATAGACATCCCGTTTTTTAGCGGCACTTTCCACGACCGAATAAGCCCTGAAGCCTTCCTATCCGGCGCGAAATCCATTATTGTACTTGGAGCGAAGGTTGACGGCGCGCCGATATACGAAGGCTTAGACCAAATAGTGGCACCATCTTTATGTGGTGTTGACTATCATAAGCGATTAAAGCATATCGCTGATGGATTGATTGCCAAAATGCTGGAAGTCGCCAATTTCAATCACAAAACCCAAATAGATGCAGGTCCTTTAATCGAGCGAGAGTTCGCCATAAAAGCTGGGCTTGGCTTTCGTGGGCGCAATGGTTGCGTTATAAACGCGCAGCTCGGCAGCTTTTTCAACATAGCCCTAATCGTAACAGACTTAGAGCTTGAATCAACGCCTACGAGCGACAAATTGACCTGCGATGCTTGTATTAAGTGCATA
>Ga0131853_10021230_pt1 | contig 11785 bp, 6 predicted proteins | sample TergutLab28metaG_FD_92764 | JGI IMG/M metagenome (GOLD analysis project Ga0131853, IMG submission 92764) | Labiotermes labralis P1 segment gut microbial communities from Petit-Saut dam, French Guiana - Lab288 P1 (version 2) (version 2) | ecosystem: Host-associated > Arthropoda: Insects >...
ACTATCCTTTATTTTCATGGGTAGTCGTCATTCATTCTCTACATGTTTCGAGCTTTCGGGAAGCTCATCATCAGGAGATCATTTTTCCTGTACAGTCAGCCTCTGGTATAGTGTATAATTTTTCCTGTAGGAGAACGGGAGGGCTACAGCAAAAATTATACACTATACCAGAGGCTGACTGTACAGGAAGAACGATCTCCTGATGATGAGCTTCCCGAAAGCTCGAAACATGTAGAGAATGAATGACGACTACCCATGAAAATAAAGGATAGTCCACAAGTGACATCGTGTTGGTTATTTTTTAAACAATTACGATGATGCACAGAACAATGAATGTAAAAAGTAAATGTTGTACTTTACTTGGCAGTCAAATACAAAACTCATGTAAAAAAAACATGCAGGGCAAGAAATTTAAGTGGGGAAAATGAAGCTTGAACCATAAAAAAAAAGGTATTATTATTTATGTACCAGAAATTGCACTTATGGGAAAGAGAAGAGGTAAATACAAGGTTTTGTTGGGGAAACCAGAGAGAGAGAGAGAGACCACATGGAAGAACTAGGCATAGATGGATTGGGTTAGTATTATGATGGATCTTCATGAAGTGGGATGGGGGGGCATGGACCAGATTGATCTGGCTCAGGATAGGGACAGGTGGTGGGCACTTGTGTATGTGGTAATAAACCTTCGGGTTCCATAAAATGTAGGGAACTTCTTGACTAGCTAAGAACTGGTTAGCTTCTCAAGGTTTCTGCTCCATGGAGTAAGTAAGAAAGTAAGTGTGTACCAGATATTAATAAGAGGAAGAGGAATAATTAACCCCACATTAATCCTTGAAACTTGAGCTGTGTTTCATCACAGCAGTAGGTATTAAAGGACAATTTGCAAGTATTTCAATGAATTCCACAAGTAAGTCTAACTCAGGAAGGTATGATGGTTACTCTTTTTTTAAACTGAAGTAACAAAGGGTGAGTTTAATGACATAAACCATAGCCTCAAAATCACTTTTTGCTTCTTATGAAGTTATGTACAGAATCATCCAGTGCAAGAAGTTACACGCAACTTGAGAAAATTTAATTCTTTCTGCTCCTACTGATAATGCCAAACAGTTTTCAGTATCCCTTTGCCCAAAAACAAAACAAAACACTTCATGTATTTGAGAGTCTGTAAAGGGCCTTCCTTTTTTTGCAGTTATTTGTGGTACTATGTAACTAACATAATCAATTTAATTATGACTGCTGTGTTTCTTAAAGATGCTATGTTGACCAATAAAGGAAGTTCTCAACTAGCTAATGTTATTTTTCCCTAATTCAACAATGAATATTTCCCTTTATGCTCTATCTCAAAATGGTGTTTGTTATCACATTATTTAATTACAGAAATGCTTCTGTGACAGAGAAAACAAACCACTTAAACTGTATCTTCACTAAAGAAGTATTTGCTGCTCCAGACATATTTACAAATTCTGCTTTCATCACAAACTTTAATGTCTTTAATGCCATGTTTCAATTAAGTGTTATAATACTAACATGATGCACTACATGCACATCTGATTCACAATTATGAACAAAATTCCACTGATCAAAGGCCTACTATATAGTTCAAGGAACACTCCAGACGTTGCTAGAAGAAACATGTTACTTCAGTTGGCAGAATGATCACCAATGCTCAGGTCAGAGCAATGTGGCACAACCCACCCCAACTTAACTGCCATCTCACCCACCAGTCTGAGAAGCCGATTGGGAGCAAGGAACCTATTTCATGAGATAATATAGTTTACTTCTTGTTTGTCTGCAACAGGCACTTACAACATGTTTGCAACCTTTTTAAGTTAAGCTTCAAGAAATGATAATTTTCTGCTTAAAAATAAAATCACTTATTCATTCCTGTCTCAGGCATCTGCAGGTTGGATAAAACTGGAGTGCATATCACATGTAGTTTGTCAACCCATTTTTTATGTCATCACAAGATCATGAGTCCGAGAAAGCTTTCAACACGCTACAGATGGCAGAGCAAAGGGGTCCTGGAGCCCACCCAGCCATCTATATGATGGGTACCAGGTCATTCCTGGGGAGGCAGAGTGGTTAGGGCATGTCATTAACCACCCACCACCAACTAGCACAAGGTCAAAGAAAGAGTAAAGCTACCTGTGCTCCCCCTCTGGGCCTTCATGGAAGGTTACAGGATGAAATTTACTTCACCTTTTACTGATGTCAAAGCAACAAACAATGTGCACATATAAGCTCTACTTGGCAGCTATCTCAAAGTCTGGGAAATTAAATATGACTACCTGTGACAAATGAATGGGACTGCTATATGTCACCACTGATTTAGGTGTGTGTGTATGTGTGTGAGTCTGGTTGCAGTTTTTGAGATATGCCAATCTATTGTATCAAGCCAACCAAAGTGTTCACTGTTTGTGATAGTAAGAGATTTTATACCTTGTAGTCTTCAGACTTATGCATGACAGCAGCTACAAGGAACATTTTAAGGCATAACACAGCCTAGAAGATGTATTACAAAGGCTAATCAAGAAACATGTCAGTGCTATTTGTGAACTGTAAACTCAGAGAATTGAAAAACAGTATGTTTGGTTCTGGCCACATTAACCCTTTGGCGCCGGAATTAAATCCCCCACCCCCCCCCCCCGTCCACTTTAATGGGCGTTTGGCCATTTAAAGGGCTCACTGCACAACATATATATATATATGTCGTTCAGCACCAAAGGGTTAACAATGCATCATGCAGCAACAAACTGGTGGACACACCTAAAAAGCCAGAACTGATAAGGCACTATACATATGAGCGATGAGCTCATGCTCTGGAAGAGACCACAGGAGTTTCATCTGCACACTTGGCATGAATAAATCACATCAGTTCTCTTGCTTGGAGTGGATTCAACAGTGGAAATTCCCATTGTTGAAATAAGCTCACAGCATGTGTCACTCACAGTCAGTTAGCATCTGAGCATACAAACCTGGCAAGTTTTGTGAGATTTGAAATTTTTACACAGTTCTGATGAACATTCAAGCACAATGGCATGCTATGCTCTGTCAACCGGTAAATAGTAATGGATGTTTCTGAGCCATTGTGCCTCCATCTTTGGTGTCCAGCTGTCCACTGGCCCTGAAGTTGGAGACATTACACTCCTCCACAACATCAGTAACTACATAGCAGTCAACATGATGTGACATCTGAGAAGGCTTGATTCTTCATCTAGCTGAATTATAAGGATAATACATGTCTTAATAATTTAACTTTTCTTAGCACAGGAATCTTTTTATCTATGCTGTTGTTTGGAAACTTTTTTAAACTTAACAAATTATTGCTGATACTAAATTTGTAATTGCTTGGTGTATACATTTATGCTATTTTAAACATACTCCATCAGGCTACTAATAGGGGCAGAAAGTTAACTATTTGTAATTGATATGACCACAAACTTTACAGCATTTGGTTTGCCTATTACAGTGTTATTTTAAACACTTAGTAGGAATTTTGACTTACCGTTGAAAGATGGTTTGCTCACAAATAAATCTTAAATACCACATTTTTCAAAAATATAAGGTGACATAAGATGAACCATCTTTACGATCTTTGATTTTCTGGAAAATGTCTCTAAAGAACATGTTTAATGTTGTGTGCAATTATATGGTGATTCCCCATTTTTCAGGTGATGAATTAAGAAAAATTCTTGCCTTATATTGCAGTAAATACAGTATAACTAGGCAAGTAATGTATCACATCCTTTGCTGCTCTGAATTGTCATTCCTTACTTTTACAACATAAAGTACAAATCTGTGAGTTAGGGGAGGGTGAAATGAAGCCTCTAGGAAATGATTATGGATTTAAAACTTGTCCTACAATACCAATATGTGCTTGGTGTGGCTGAGAAAAATGACATTTTCAAATATTATTGAAATTCAATAAAAATATATTAAAGTTCTGAAGTCAATTTTACTTCTAGACCATTCAGTCAGCACCCACACATCAGCCCCTAATTATTAGAATATCATATAATAATATCGATGGTCTAATAAAGGATTATACTTCATTTGCCTTCTGAGCTACCAGCTGATTTACTACTATATTCGCTGTCGGTGTGATTACATGGATGAGTTTTGGTTATCAGACTTGATCCATGATGAATGTCATCATCTGGTTCTTCCATCCTCAAAGGGTCGATACTTGTAGGTTCATCTATGTAAGAAGAAGCAAAATAAGCAAAGAGTAAATTTCATGTTTATAAATCCCATATTTGGCAATTTGCTGTAACTGTGCAGCAAGTGTACTCTTACACTCTACCCAGTGGTATTACCTCAGTTGAAACATATCAGTAATAATGCATAGCCAGCCTCAGACACCCTCTCCAAGTGGGGAAATTTGGTGCAAGAGGCCTGCTGCACCGGAATGTGCATCCAATTAAACAAGCGGTCTTTCATTATACATTTTGCAGACTTCCCAATTACATTTAAAGGCCCAAACTTATCAGCCCACACTGTCAGTAGGTTCACAATTTAAAGGATTAAGAACGGCAGGGTTAGAGCCCACCTGGATAACAAACCACTCTCATAACACACAGCCAAACCAGAAACAAACTGTGTCATGTTACCACCACCAGTGTCAGCCAAACAACCTCACCACAAATTTAGGGAGGCAGATGTCACCCTGCCTGACTCATCATTAGATGAACTTAGCATTCTACAGGGTCAAGTCCTCCAGCCTCAGCAGGCCCAGGCTCCCTGATCATACCAATCAGAACCCAAGGAATGGCAGCTCCTCAGGCACAGAGAAGATAATGGAAACAGTTAAGATTCACTGTTTCCAAGGTGGCACAAGAGCCACAATAAAATCTAACACAGGCATTAAACCCTTGAAATCATTCTCAGGCTATGTGATGGTGTCAAAACCTCCACAACACTGACACCATACAGGAAGGCAAGGACCTCACTGTCCACATCTCCCATAAAATGCAAAAGAAACCACCAATACCCATATCATGAGACAGGGTCTCAAGACAGGTTATCAGTGTTGCACTGCCTCCTTCATCCATTCCTTAAGGACAGAGACAAGCACCCTTCTCAGCAGCCCCCCACAAGGAAAGACAGTCTGTGGTCATACATCACTACTTCAAGGTGATGTGACCAAGCAAACAAAGATTTTCACAACACATTTCAACCCAAAGGTTTCACAACTTACTGAAACAAATCTGTCACAGCCAGCATAATCTCCACTTCCAAAGATCATACAAATATTTAAAAATTTCTGAAATAAATAACGTTCCATTCAGCTGCCTGAAATGCGCCAGCACAACATCCTACAAGGTGGTTATTAATGAGAGTCTCCCCAAAATAATTTAAGACTAGTTACAGGCACCTGGGTTTCCAGTTCAAAACATGATCTCCAAGTCAGCCTGGAGTACAAAGAGCTGCACATCTGACAGCTTGACAATATCCCTTAGACTAACAAGGACTTAAAACTAACCCACACATGATGTTTTACAATCACAGTAGAATCTTATGTGCCATGGACTCCACTGCCTTGGTGTGCATGGTGCCCATAGTACCACCCAGGTGTGTGGCTCCTCATGCATGTGGTTACTGAACTGGCCAGCAGTGCTTGTGGGAATATAAGATCAGCTGTGAACCAAATATTGTTCCTTTTGTGCCTTGTGTGCGATATGGGAACACAGTACTCAATCTTGAGGCTGTGCTTTCTTCCACAACCTCACAGGAAAAGACAGCAAAATAAGTCTTCAAAGGTCAAACAGATAACTCCCTGTCATAATTAGCCTAGCAATAATGCTGTAATGAATGCCGGTTTCAGACATTTAGTTTCATCATATTTAATGTCACACATGTTCAGCCGCTGTTCCCACAGTTTACGTGATTGTAAGTTTCAATTTTGCAGTTCCTTGGGTGCATGGCAAATGCATGACGTGGTGTCGCAACTGTACAGCATTTACCATACAACATGATTATGCTACTGTGGGACAAACAGTTTCTGCATTTTCTTGTACACTGTGGTAAGATGGCTAACTCAAGTCTGCTGCAGGTGGAGGAAATGATTAGTTGTCTAGCAACCAGAAGAATTGGCTTATTACTAGGTGTGTTCATTGTGATGGCAGAGGACAGCCCAGGTTCCAAGCCAGAAAATGATCATGCTGGTGATGGAACACAGAAATTTACATTATTTAAAGCAGTGGAGTTAAAATACCATAACATATAAGTTCAGCAATAAAGTGAAATTTTATTCATGGAAGACGGTACACACACTAAAGGGTTATGTACTAAAATATATGGAGGAGATCATTAAAGTGAATTTAATAACAGAATAAAATACAAAATGTATTTACAGTTCAGATGTGAAGTAGGCACAGAGGCATAAATGAATCTGAGGAGGTTTTTCATCCTAGAATAAATTCTGTAAATGATAAGAAGTGTGATCTGCTTGCAGATTCCTACAGAATTTCAAATAAGTGGAAGAATCACTTCCATCATTTATGAACATATATGGGACTAAGGCCACAGGGCAGGCCGAAATGAATACATCCAATCCACTAATACCTGGGCAGAACTAAAGCCTCGTGAGGTTGACGTGGCTACTGGTAGTAGAAAAGATGTTAAGTCACAAGGTGCTCATCAAATTTGAGCAGAATTAATCCTATCAGAAGGTAGAAGAGTATGTTTTGAGCACTGTTAACTTATAATGCTATTTGGTATGTGGAAGAATTACACCTGTGGAAGGAGCTGATTACTATATCTAATCATAAGAGGGGGCTTAACAGTGATACACAGACTATTAATATACTTCAGGAAGGGGTTTTTGTATAATTTCTCAGTGAATGCAGTATAACCATGATACTAGTTACTTTCATTAAAATGTGTTCAAATGAAAGCTACAGTTAAACTCTGGATAGGCAAGCATGTGTCTGCTACATTTCATATTCAGAATAATCTGTAAGAAGGCAATGGTTTACTGCCATTGCTTCCAACTTTGCTTTTGGTTTGCTTGGTTTATCTGTGCCAGGAAGGCACAGGTAAACCAAGAGGAAGCTGAACTGAAGACGGCATATTGGCATCTACATTGATAATGTTTACTTACTGGGTGAAAAAATAAATTGCTGACTGGATGTTAGTTTTATATAAGCCAGGCACATCTCGGACAGCAGAGATTATTCTGACTGTGGTCGTGTAACGTGACAATGGTGGAAGCAGGCTCTGCACACATTCAATCTAAAGAAAAGATGATTTGCAGCATAATTTTGATCCACCTAGCTTCAGGTAAGCATTGTAAATTATAATCACTGATAAGTGAATAAGGACAAGATTTGGAAATATTTTGGTTGTATTGTAAATTTCCATTTGGGGGGGGGGTGAAAGCACTAGGCTGACGAATTTCTGTGCCAGCCCAGACCCAACAGTGACCAGTGACTAGACCTCATTAGTTACCATATGTTGTCCAGCGTCATTGTACACATAGTTGTGTAGAATAAAGCATTCTAGTCTCTAGCATTATGGTGTGAGTGTACATGCTGGGCAAGGTGCCTAGCAAGCAAATATCAGCACATTCCTAGTTCACTATTTGAGATAAGTCCAACCAGTGCACTTAACATCGAACTGGAGAGTTCCAAGGATGATCGGTTTTCCCATACTGGGCAATATACCACTTGAGGCCCCTTTGTCCAAAACCCCAAGGGAGCTAACACTACCAAGTAACAGCACAACCTGGGTGGAAACACCACTATACTAACATGGTACGGGGAAAGGGGCTGCTATTTCACACCTGGAACCCTGCTGGTACAAAATTTAGACCTAAAAGTTAGGAAGTAACAGGGGGCTGCAGAAAACTACATAATGACAAGCTTTATGATCTGCACTCCTCTATACTACTCATGTGATCAAATCAGGGAGGATGAGCTGGTGGCACATGTGGAAGAGAAATGCAAACAGGGTTTTGCTTGGGACACCTGAAGGAACGACACTACTTGAAAGGCCTAGGCAAAGATAAGAGAATAATATTCATATGGATCTTTAATTTTAATCAAATATGGAATTTCATGACAGATTTTAATTTACTTGTGATGCTTAATGACAGATTTTCACAAGTCTTCAGTGTCAAATTTCATGGAAATATACCCAGTGGGAACCGTGGACAGACTGCGAGACAGACATGATGAAACTAATAGGCACTCTTTGCTGTTCATGAAAATGCACCTAATGACATAGCATCTGATTCAGGACAGGGACAAGAAGAGGTGGGCTACTGTGAGCATCTAGCCAACTTACAAAGTTGTCTTTGTTGTCCTCTGTGTTCAAACCATATGTTAATACAGCTGCCAAGTTACAAGTTGTTAGTCCGATTTAAATTATCACAATTACATACCCTGCACTGAACTTACAATTATTTTTCAAAATTACACACTTAGCTTCCACGGCTCTGTGATATGACACATTTATGTTGCTGGTCTGTGATTATCCTATTTTCTTTGTATTCCAAGGGGCAGCCACCTCCACCTTCATTAAGAAACAAGTGGGACAAAATAGGTATGTTATCTTAGTTCGGTTCAGTGATTCTAAATTCTGTTTTAGAGAACAGAGACCCTCTATTGGATTCCAAAGATCTGTTAAGTGAACAGATAAGGTTCTGCCACTACAGAGCTCAGTGAACGAGACTGGTTTGTTGGTTATGTTTGATTTTATTATAAAAGCCATTTAGTTGGGATGACACATGGGAAGCAGTAATGTCTGACTTTACACTTTACTCACTCAAGTCCTTTACATTAGTGTTCTTCACTAAAATATATACAAACCCCAACAGTCCCCCCTCACCCACTATGCATTAGAGTCCATGAAAAGAAATTCCCTATTACTCAATATTTCAGTTTACTGCCACCTTACAACATACTGCCAAAAACTCTAGTGAAAAAAAGTGACCTTGTATTGGGGGTTTGAATGTATAGTGGGGTATGCTAGAACGAACACAATTGGTTCTAGAACCTCAATCGTTATAGCATCTGTTCATTCTAGCTCACAGCCTACAGCAAAGTTACCATCCAGCTTTCTCACTCTATTTTGCAGGCCCGACACATTGTAAGCACGTGAGTGCTACATTGGCCAATAGTATTATTCCACGTTTGTTGTAGCATACCCCACTGTATATACGATTTATGTTGAATAGCCTGCACAGAGGTGTTTGTAAGGGAATAATACTGGTAATTATCAACATTATGACTCCTCGGTGTATGACAGCAGTTGAAAAGTTGGCGTGATGCTAAATTAACCTATCACTGGATCCCCTTCCTTCACATTTATAGACACACATACACATGAGAAAAAAAAGAGGTCACACATTAATGAATAATTTTAGTGTGTGGCACAATAAGAACCAACAGGATGCACTATTTTGCTCTCAATTTGTTTACGTAATTAACCTCTACATGTTTCAAACAGGTTTACTGCACATCATCAGGAGGTACTTGTCTGTGTATGTAGCAGTTGGTATGTGTTATGCTGAAAATAATGGAATTATGTAAAATTACTTACATATATATATATACACTGTCACTGAAGCTATAAAACATTATGTTATCAGTAAAATTTCAGATTATGTTACAAGGTTCTGAATAATAAAAAGTACTGTATTTCAGAAAATGCAAATTCTGACGTTATAGTGGAACTTTTGTGCATACCATAATGTTGGCTGACTGCTAGCAAGGTTGGGGTGGAACTGGTTTTTATTTGTGTTGATGCAGGAGTATTGATTGGTTAGTCTGGTGGGACATAACATATTGTGTAGGTTGTAGATCAGCTGATCTATGAGGTTATGTTTGCCTATGTGTTGTTCTGGAATGAGCTGTTTATGATGGTGGTATGATTGGATGTACGAGTATAGTTGCTCATATGGTAATAATAGTGTGGTTTTATCAATATGTTTTAGTAGGTTCATGGTGTCGTTGATATGGCCATATTCATGCTTATTATTTAGGATGTGCAATGCATAATGCTGATTGGGGTTCCTTGTGTTTTATGTATCTGATGTGGTCTTCATATCTTTGTTTTAAGCTGTGGCTCGTCTGTTCAATGTATGACATGTGGCATGTATTACATGTACATTCATAGATTCTGCTCTTGTCCTGTTCTTGTACATTGCTGTCTATTTTTGGCTTTGTGAGCTGTTGTAGGGTGCTGGGTGTTCTCGCAGGATATTCCCACATTTGTGTGTTTGAATAAGTTGGTGATTTTCCTTATTTTTGGTCTGTAGTATGTGAAGTTTGTTCATGTTTTGTTTTTGTTTCTTTCATTGGTTTGTTCCTGGTTGCTTTTTCTGTGTTGTATTTGATGGTTAGTTTTTGTGGAAGGTTTTGTGGGAAGTTATTATTTCATGCAATTTGCTGTATTAATGTCCATTCTTTTTGTTTTCTCTTTTGGTGTTAATGAGAGGGAATGCATTATGGTTATGTGGTATCTGAAAGCAGAAATTTTGTGTTCTATGGTTTGGTTTGAAAAGAAATTGATGGTTTTATCAGTGGTGGTTGGTTTTTGGAATATGTCAATTTCAAGGTTAGATGGCTTTCGGATTATAAGTAGAACAAGAAAACTTATACATCCATTGTTTTCATGTGTCACATTGAGCTTTATATTTGTGGGTATTTGGTTTATGTGTGTATTTAGCCATTGACCTCACAAACTTAAAAAAAACCCAAAAATTGATAACATACAACATCAAAGACCTCTATGTCAACATCCCCAAAGAAGATACATTAACAATTACAAAATCAAGGCCTTTGAAGAGTAATGATACACAAACAATGCAACAAATAATCACACTAATGAGACTAGTTCTTTCACAGAACTATTTCACATTTCAAAACAAGGTATATCAACCAGAAAAAGGTGTCTCCATGGGATCACCAATCTCAAGTACAATAGCCGAAATATTCCTACAGTACTACACACACTTCAGAAGATGTGGCACAGCAAAAACCACAGATACATTTTAGAGGCCAGCCTGTGGTAGCATAGGAATGAAGAACTGTTACAGACATGAATGAAGCTGAATCTGAGCATGAAAAATAAACCAATCCCTATATCAATGATCACAGTATCAGTGTTGTGCATTTCCGCAATGAGATCACAGCACAGCAGCTGGCTATCTAGAGTGGAAACTCACGGAGTTAAATAAAAAACTCTTAGTAAACACTGATGTTGCATAAGAATTGAAGTAACAGCAACAAGAGAAACATTTTCACATGCACATGAAGACCATTCCAATACCGACAAAATGATACCAGGATCAAGACAATATTCCCAAAACCATTCATGTTATAAGCAAATGAATACAACACTATGCGTTGCAAGTATACCCGTTGCTCTGCAGCATATGGTGCACATGGCACGATGCACTGTGGGGTTAACTAGTAAATCAAAGTTCTGCAACTCTTATTTCAAACCATTAGTTCTAACGATTCTTTTTCACTTTCATGAAACTATCAGAAGAATCATCAAAGCTTGGCAACATTCCAAAAACACTGACCTTTTTATCTGCCTAAATTATACAGTCTATTGCTTTTTTACGTTATCCATATGGTGCATTTTCTTATATTCAATATATTAATCAACAAATGTACTTAATAAATACAACAAACTAGACACCATAAAACACAATCTTAGTAATTAACCAACTTAATGCACAAAATCTTGTTTTATAATAAGTTTATTATATGCCTCTACATGTTTTGAGCACTATGTGCTCATCATCAGGAGGTCAAAATTGTATTATACAGCA
>Ga0131853_10021233_pt1 | contig 11784 bp, 7 predicted proteins | sample TergutLab28metaG_FD_92764 | JGI IMG/M metagenome (GOLD analysis project Ga0131853, IMG submission 92764) | Labiotermes labralis P1 segment gut microbial communities from Petit-Saut dam, French Guiana - Lab288 P1 (version 2) (version 2) | ecosystem: Host-associated > Arthropoda: Insects >...
TATATATATATATATATATATATCCCTTTAAGACCGACATTCATCTAAACTATTATAAAAATCGTGTCCCTCCTTACCAACTACGTTTCAGAGACCAACAAATTAGGGTCCATCTGAGAAATAATCGCAGGTACTCTGAGAATAATATGAAATGCAAAAGAACGCTGGGTAGGCAGATGCAGCGTTACGCCAGGTGGTATTCAGAATACTGACCGCTAAGGTCCTTTTGAAGGTAGGCGGCTAAGACAGCTCCCGAATTCGGTTTCAAATTTCAGCCCGGCAACCAGCTATTACGGAGGATTTCCGTGGCAACATTCCGCCCCTACTGACTGCTGTCACAAGAAGCAAACGTTCCACTCTAAATTCTCCATGTATGATCTTGCACGGCTTTAGTGCATCTGGCGTCTCCAACAGCATAGTAATCAGAGTGACCTTGAGTGGCGTGGTCGTTGAAGCGGAGAAAGTGAACTTTCATCTGATTTCCTATTTTTAACGTGAGTTTCCAATGGAGTTGGTTTTTATACCAAAGATCCGGCACTCCCATAGAGCAGTTCCTTGAAAAGGAAACATTTTCTCACATAATGAACATTTTCCTGCCATTGTCTTCATGACTCCGCTCAAAGAGCCCAACAAGTGGTTGTACTCCATAAAACCACATTTTGTTTTCTTATGACCAATTTTAATATTATCCTCCCAGTTTCACTCCTTTTCAAAGACATGCTTTCCCTTCAGTTTTCTGACAAAAATTATGAATAGGCTACATTTGTCACCTCCTCCACGTATGCAACACGTCCTGCCTACAGCAACGTCCTTGATTTCATAATAAGATGCAATCCAAAAACCTCCTTACTTGTGGAACAGATTCATTTGGGAATCGAATTTGTTACATCAGTTTTGTATAAATCTCTAACAAACGCAGACTTTTAATTTCTTATCATTTGCATCCACGATGCCACTTGCCACTTCTGTATTTGCGTTTATCATTGCACCAAATACAACAAACTTTACACATATCAAACTCGGCGCGTGTTGCAGGCAGTGAGACGAGAGATCGGCGGTCGGACTGTAATCACTTTAAAAATATACGTAGAAATGTAATACTAAACCAACATCACGATGCCATAATTAATCTAAACATTAGTTGGATCCAAACCTAAATAAAGATTCCACTTTACGTTATCCATTCGGGTTCTCTATTGATATTTAACCTCTAAGCAAAATATTTGCAAGAAACTGGCATCTTTCGTTTTGTGCTTAGCTTATTAATATTATGTTTAAAATTTGTACTCATGGTACTCTTATTTTGATGACGAATTTTGCCCATTCATTCTGATATTTCGGGCCTCTTTTTTTTCATTTCGTGAGCGAAAACAACTGTTTACACAGATATGTGTCGTCAAACATCACACGTATTTATCGAAAAAAAATTTAATAACGTTTGGAAATAAAACAACAAGATGTTAATTACGTATCACAGGCAATTCGGCAGAAATGGCTAAGAATTATATGGGCGTCCTTAAATAGTCAAGTACCTGGAACTCCGAGACGTATTCATCAAAATTCTTCCGAATAATTATTTTCGTCAGAACATGACCATAACTTGAAACAGACGTCATTATAAACATAGCGCGTCTCTTACCTTCCTTGAAAAATGTTTTTCGGTGTGTCTGGATAACACCGTGATACAACATGATTTATTATTACATCATTCGACAGTTTTGCTTGTGTGCGTATAATTCTGTATAACATAACGTACAAAAAAACTGTAAGAAAAGCTAAAATTGTTGGACACTTTGCATACCCTTCTCCTCTTGCGATGCTTGCAACACACACGCGTGCAATTGGCGATTTGTGGCGCAACCGATACACATGAAGCAGACACTTTGGGACGCAAATCACACTATTTCTGAACCGCGGGACGAAGCTCGTAGGTCCCGATGAACACGGCCTTTGTACTACTAGCAGTTTTATCCACAAAAGATATTATCATAGATAAATTAAGCGACAGTTTGAAACGGTTCAATCTTCGGCCCTGTCTAAATATTCTCAAATACAAAACAATATATGCCGTATAATTCGAAAGTTTTTAGCAAAATAATGAACTTCTTGGTCAGCGACCCGCACTCATTGGAAACCAGCTAAACCTCTGTGACTGTATAATAATGAAAATGATGATAATACAAATAATAATAGTAATATAAACCTGTATTACTATGGGCGACTGGAACCATTTCAAAGTCACTCAGACAGTATCTGAGCAACATACCAGGAAAGCACGAAATTAAGGAACTGCAAAAACCGGTCATATTGGGCACTGCGCACATACTGCGGAAAGTACAAAACATATTTCACGGACAATGTAACATTACATGTAGCACAAATTGTAAATACAGAACAGCTGCAACACTATACACCGTAGAAACATGGTCAGTTTCAGGTATATAATTGTAAATACCCTGCATAAAGGTGATAACAAGGATAATAATAATAATATTTTGGCAGTTTTAGGCTTTAAAGTTTCGTTTCGGCAAATATTGTCAAAACGGTGACCTAAAATTAACGCTTACGGAGTCACCAATATAGCTGCATGAAGTGGAGAAAGAACAGAGTCGGTCAGCCAGTAACCTCAATAAAGGGCCTCATATGAACACCTTGTCCGTGTGCAATCTGCAAGAAGCACAGTTGCTAAAAACAACACAAATACATAGAACATCACACCCGGTCAAGTAAGGTAAAAAATATTGTGATATCTGCGAATGAGATATAAGTAATTTATTCCAAAATTTTTGTATGCGAATACACGGAGTACTTCGACATTTTAATACCTAGGCCATGGGCCAGAAACCGGAGAATTGGAACACGATTCCCGGCGGGGTACTGATTTTCTCTTCGCTGTCGGGTTCAGACCGGCTCAACAAACGCCCAGTCATCCTCCCATCCACTGAAAACATGATCAAAATGCGGCAGAGGCGTGAACTTGACACTCACCTCCATCTGGTATGGAAATTCAAGGAAAATCCTTGTACATTTTCATGGCACGGTGCTCAATTACAGTACACGTGACATCCAAACCTGGCTCGTGCAAATGGACAACTGAACTGAGAAACACAATACATAGCTGTACCTTAAGATCCTAACGGCTGGCATTCCGGAAGTTACACTAACGTTTTAGGGTGTCCTCAGTCTCTTTAGGAAAACGTCGGAGTAGTACATTACAACAAACAATAACCTAAGTTTCTTTCCGTCCAACGTTTCATCACGTTCAAGTTTGAGAATTCCACCAACTTTCTTGGATATCCCTGAATATTTCCGTATACTACTCACTATGCAGGCAGACACAATGTATGACAGAAAAAGTTGTGAAATGCCCATTTTGCAGGTATTTCTGTCAGCATGTTTTAAAGTGACACTGCAGCGTAAGGCATTCTAGTTGCGCACAATGACGTCGGACACAAACGCACACAAAAAGTTTGTTTTGTTGATCGTGCATCTCGTTATAATCTTCACAAATAACCAACTTGACGCACATTTCTTTTTCATTTATGTTTATTTCTATTCTCTACATGTTTCGGACAGCTATAGTGTCCATCATCAGGAGATTTAATTGTATCAATACGACATCTGGTATATGTCACTCTGTGTAGATGACCTTCTGGTATGCGATGCATACCAGAAGGTCATCTACACAGAGTGCCATATACCAGATGTCGTATTGATACAATTAATTCTCCTGATGATGGACACTATAGCTGTCCGAAACATGTAGAGAATAGAAATAAACATACATGAAAAAGAAATGTGCGTCAAGTTGGTTATTTACAAAGCTCACACAAAAAGAAACGGGCAGCTCAGCGAGGTGGAAGATTTTATTCGATGAGAGGAACAAAAGCTACAGTGGTTAAAGTTCAGCGGCTGAAGGAAAATGCTAGCGGGAAGCTGCTAGTCCCATCAAGGGCAGTGTGTTTGTGTCTCTTCATCTCAGAACGCAGCACTGCTGTCAGCAGCACTTTTAAGTAGAGCACAATACCTCTTCGGCTGTCGACTACCTTCGCAGTATATAGACGCAGTATAAAACAAAAAGTGAGTCAAATCTGGCTTATCACGTCTGTGACTATGAATATTATTGTCTTCTAGGATGTGATACTTCGATTAGTAAAAATTTGCCGGCGTTTCAGAAAAATTGTCTCTGTCGGTCTACGTGGTAAAACAGTAATAATGAAAATTATTCTTCCAGCCTGAAGATGGAGGCAGTGGTTTTGTAGAAAGCTTTCCTAAAAACATACCGGAATACGTCATATCCCAAACGACAGTAATCTTCACAGGAAAACGATTATCTGATTTCAGATCATGCAAGAGACTGATTATTCAGAAAATAATTTCCCACAGTTAATCATAAAGTCCCTCGCCCTTTACACAATGCGAAGTTCCGGTGCCATTAAACAGCCGAATTAAATCAATCCACACTCTCTACCTTATTTCTTGAATGGACTTTTTAACAGTAGGCCCCCATCCACGCCTATAACGTACAAGCGTTTCTTTCGTTTAGGCTCTCCAGTTGAATGTCGAATACCAAGGCGACAGGCGACATATTCCTTTATAGGTTCCAAACGTTTGTAACGATCTTGTTTCCATTTTGACGTTTCAACGCAAATGTACTCAACTTCTTGGCAAAATGTATATTTAAATTCCATCTGTTCAGTGTAACCTCGTCACCCCAACTTCGTTCTCCTGAAAACTTATCCTCACAGCAACCATTAACACGATTCGTCATATACAAATTCCCATTTTAACACAAGCATAATTCGGTGCGCATTCTGAAGCAAAATAAGTCAAGAAATATACGCATGGCGTAAAAATCTCAGCATAATCACTCATTTTTTTGCATTACCCCGAAGGCCGTAAGACTTATGGAGATTGGGGGGGGGGGGGGGTTATGGTAATATATGGGAGACAGGAGAGGTGCATGCAGAATTTTGGTGGGGAGACGTGAGGGAAAGAGCTCACTTGAAAGAACAAGGCGTAAATAGAAGGGTAATATTAAAATGCATTTTCAAGAAGTGGGACGTGGAAGCAATGACTGGAATGTTCTGGCTCAGGTTAGGGAGAGGTGGCGGGTACTTTGAATGCGGTAATGAACCTTCGGGTTCCATAAAGTGTGAGAAATTTGTTACCTTACTGAGAACCTGTTAGATTCTCTGGAAGAACTCTGCTCCATGATATTCCTAGGTTAGTTGGTTAGTTATTAGCCGTAGTACGAGAAGAAGTAGTAATCGTAGCAGCGGCAGTAGTAGTAGTAGATTTCGTAACGTTTAATAAATGGCTGCTGATAGACGCAGAACGACTGCAATTTTAACCACTAGAAACCTGTACTAACTGAAACAACGTGGAAGTACTTGTCAGTCCAGTGCTCTCCGATATCCCAAAGAACACTGCCATCTTTGCAGGTTCCCAAGCTTGGCCCTCTTGTCCTTCTGATAAGAGTATATTATGATCAAGATGAGTATGGTGCATTGGTTGAATGGCCTTGACAGAGCAAATCCTCTGAACTCTGAAATATACTTTTCCCAGTGGCACCCTGTTCACCACAAATCTCATATATTGGCTTGGGATCCAGCCCGGGCCTCTGAGATGACACGCCAGCGACTAACCGCCTGAGCCACAGCATGGCCGGATTAAGAATAAATAAAATTTAGAAATTCAGATTCTACTTCAAGTAAAATATAGTCCGTCTCCATTGTGAAGAAAACCCGATGACAGCTTATTAGGATGACAATCACCGTTCATTGTGAAAATCTTATTAACCTTTTGACGCCTAATGTCAACTATAGTGGTCGTACCGCACCGCTAACCTCCAAAGTTGCATTTTATATATTTATTCAACAAATATAGATACTGAATATTTTAAACATGGTATATACTCTCCGTCTTTTTCTCTTCAAAATGCAGTTTTTTTTTTTCGTAATTCTAACTTATTTGGTTCCCGTATTACTCACATTTTATATACAGAGTGTGCTAAAATTAAAAAAATAATTCCGGCGCCAAAAGGTTAAACAAACTGTGTGTAAAATGCATACGTACTTAAGGTAAGAAATGGTTGTAGATACAGTAACCGTGGTGCTGTGGGGGGTTGTATGTACCTTGAGAAGTTCGACTGAAATCTGCAGAGCAGGATATACCAGCGCATGGTAAATATTAGGTCACTTCTTTCGTAATTGTTTAAAGAGGACGTAAAGATCTTAAACTCTTATTCCAGCTACAGTCCCAAAGAGTTTGTAAATTTAAAGCAGTTTTTTTTGGTGAGAAACAAACACACGATGTCAGAATGTGCGGAGTATTGTTTACGGACTGTTGAATTCTTCCAACTGGCAAATATTTGAAGAAGCTAACAGGACGTAAAAATTAAAGTAAAACAAAGACTCGTGTACTAAGAAGTATGTAGGCTTGGAAAGAGTCTTTAAAATGTCATACAGGGAAATTTAAGACATTGCAGTATTCTAAGAATGTAGTACAAATCAGACCATACGAAATACCAAACAGCGTCACGTCTGGACCAAGCGGAAATAGCAGCTATCAAACATGGTTCACTAATTTTACATTCTCTGAACCGTGCTTCGTGATACACATACGTGAGAAGATACACAATTTTCCTAATAATTTAATTGAAATAAATTATGACGAAAAAAGTGTGCATCTTGTTGGTCTTCCTCACATGCGGTTCACTAATATCGACATAAAAATGAGAAAATAAAAGGCTTCCTTTTGTATGGGTTTATAATGGCACCTATACCAAAAACAAACAAAGATGATAATTACGTAAGAAGGGGTGTTCTAAAAACATCTGGAGCAAATACTAATACATTAGAGCGTTCAAGCCTAGACTGAACAAACTAATGATTTGTGCACCGCATGGAGCGATAAAAAAAATGATATAGAATTTTAGCTGAAACCATTTATGTGGCCTAAGTTTAGGTGCGAGGAAAGTATATGAGTGCATCGTCAAGGTACACTCTACGATGGCTATATTTTATTCATCTGTCTCAGGACAGGTAAAGGAAAAATGGACTGTTATGAAAAATGCAATGAAACTTCGGGCTCCAAAAATCGCATTTGAATTGTTTTGACCAGTTAAACGACTATTATGATTCTGCTCCATAAAGTTCGTCAGGATACAGCTGCAATGTTTCGCCTGGCTGAAGGCGACTGTCCAAAAATGAGCAACTGAAAAGAAGCCTGCTCTTCGGAAAATCTAGACCAATACAGCGCGAGGGGAAAGTGCTGGAAAGCTGCCGTCTGTCTGTAACGCCTGATAAGAGTCTAAATATTCTGAACACGTTAAAAGGACTAAGTACACGAATTTAAGGGAAAATTAGTTTCTAATCAATTTATGTAGACATCGAGTAGTTTCATTATTAATAGTTATATGTCAGAAAGGAAGAATAAAAGTGTTAGACCATGCAAACATAGTATAAACATTCTGGCACTTCGGCATACTTATTCTTCTAAAGCTCTCAAGTATGAAACAAAAAAATAAATACCACATTTGTCTAATTACCTCAAACACTTTCAAAATTACGAGAACCCTGTATTGGACATAAGCTTTTAATGTATTTTACAACTTCTGCTCGAAACATTTTTCCGTCCTATTAATACACTACTCTTGAGATGAGAGCAGATACGTAAGTAAGTCTTCATACATAGTGTGCGATTTTGTAGTACCCTTAACTAAAAAATGTGGGCCTGGTAGCTCAGTCGGTATAGTGACTGGCTACGGACTGGACGGTCTGGGGATCGAATACCGGTGGGGGGCGAGATTTTCCGCACCTGTCCAGACCGGCTCTGGGGCCCACCCAGCCTCCTGTACAATGGGTACCGGGTCTTTCCTGGGGGTAAAGAGCGGCCGAGGCGTGACGCTGACCCCTCATCCCCTTTTAGGGTCGTGGTCAAGAAAGCGTAGAGTTATTCCTCCACTCTCCCTATGGGGCGTACGGCCTGTACAGAGCCTCAGTGCCTGTACAAGAGCGCACTTTACCTTACCTTAGCTTAACTAATAACAGTAATGTGCCGACACAGTTTAGTGGGTAGAAAATGGTTGTTGTATTGATTCCATTACTCTCCCCTCTATCTGAGAAGACCGTTACATGTTGGCCACATTTGTGACATCAGCCTCCCACACCTGCATAGTACTGAATCCGCCTATAACCCTCCCTCCTTCTCACGGTTGTTGGAACAACCAGTCCCTCGTAACCTACATCCTATTGCGGTTTTAAATTTGAGGATCAAGTACCGGTAAAGCACAACTTTCTTATAAAATCACTTCATTTAGCGCACAAGGCAAAGATTTGGCTGCGGTAAAATATGAATGAAGCTCAAACCACATAATACGTTTGTGTTTACCTACAGGCTTAACTAAATGTGCCGGACACGCTGCAGACAAAACTTCAAAAGAGAAAGAACCTACTTACTTACTCCATTTTGCAGAGTCCTTCTTGAGAAGCTAACAAGTTCTCAGCTAGTCAAGAAATTTTCCTCATTTTATGGAACCCGAAGGTGCATTACCACATTTACAAATGCAGCCAACTGTCCCTATCCTGAGCCAGATCGATCCAATACTTGCCCCCATATCCCACTTCCTAAAGATCCTAGTTAATATTATCCTCCCATCTACGCCTGGGTCCTCCAAGTGGTTCTTTCTGTCAGGTTTCCCCACCCAAACCCTGTATATACCCCTCCTCGCACCTCAAACGTGCTACATAATCCGCCCATCTCATTCTTCTCGATTTGTTCATCCAAACAATATTGGGTGAGGGGTACAGATCATTAAGCTCTCCGTTATGTAGTTTTTCAAAGCATCTGCTTCATTTAAAGAAGATAAGCCTAGAAACTTAATAACATAACGTTGAACTGTTGAACATTTTTCTCCGTTTATTCACAATTCAAATGTAAAATTGCGAGTACCATACCATATTACATGATTCAGTGGATATTACTATTATTATAGCGTCTCAGCGACTGGTTAGATTGAATGAGGCATTTCGCAATATTTCTCAGTCCTGCCAGGCAAAATGTAAAACAATACCAATTAGGAAAAAACGCGTTGTGCGCATCATTTCTGATTGATTATTCACTAATTGGACTCTACAGTCCACGGTTCCCCAAATATACATTCACGAACAAATTTTAGGATGAGAAATCTTCCTGACACGAAGTGAACTTCCGGAATAAACACGCAGAAGTGATGCCTTAAATGGGACACTTGAGAACATATTGCAGGTCGCAAGACCAATGTAAGTACAATACGGAGGCGTGGACAAAAATTTGCGAGTTAGGATACAGTCTGTAGCCTATCTTAACTCCTAAAGGCGTAGGTAAATAAACCATTGCCTTATACATAATACAGCAACGTGTTAAAAAGTAGGTGATAGACCCATGCTGGCTGTCATGATTGTCATCGTCGCTGTGTTCCATGTGGGGTATGTGTCGGGGCAAAAACAAGAGAGGCAGTGTACGTATAACGTAATAGTGAGGCGCGTTCTTGCAGTCATTGTTGCAGTGGAAAAGCAATAATTAGTATTACATATTCTGAGTGTGTGTCCGTAGCCTTAGGTACCCAGCACGCAATACTCATGCGCCATATTGTCATTAGTGGTCCGCGCCGTTCTGCAATATTTTTTCCACATTATCTCATAAAAGGCACGATTATAGAAAAAAAGTAATTGAACACAAAATGTGTGTTTCGATTTTCTCTACAACGTCTATTTGAAATATTTCTCAATCTAAGAAAAACTGAGCGAGATACGATCAAAAAACGTATATTGGTCTTTATGTTAAGTACCCGTTATTCTTGTCCGATATTAATGAAACATCAGTTTTCTCAACAGAGCTGCGAAAAATCCTTAAAAATAAAATTTCATGAAAATCCGTCCAGTGGGAGCCGAGTTGTCCCATGCGGACAGACTGACGGACGGACGGACGGAGAGTCAGGGATGACGAAACTAATAGTTCCTAAAATATTGAAAGGGATCTTTGAGTGGCGAATAAACATTATGCCTGCAACTCACATACAGGCACGTGGTTGTTAAGTAAATAATTATGTCCTACAAAATCTTCTCGGGCATTGCAGCCTCATGCTTTGCCGACGTGACGCTGTCTCTTACGAACTCCTGAAATTCATGGCGTGAATATTCACTGACTTTTTATTAGTATGTGGAGCAGTCTAGAGGAATCTGTGCTTCGGTCGCCATTGTAGCTGCATAATTTTCAGTAACTTTGAGCTGTCACTTCTAAGATTTCCTGATTAAGCAATGGCGTGATGCGAAAAGTAGGTCAAATATTGCAATTTCTCAAAGTAACCTACGTGGACGTAAAAGTCGTGTTGATTGAACGGATGTTTTGTGTAACGAGTTGTAATGCAGTGAATAAGCCTATATAGTGTGTTGTTTCATAAAAATTACTCTGTTTCATATGGTGATGGAGCAACGTGATAACGGCCGGAGTTCTGCACACTGTAAACTTTCAACATGCTTAAAGATACTTTGAAAAATATGCTTATTTGTAGTTGGTTTACTTGGTAAAACTGTCAGCATGTTTGTGGCTTACTTTAAGGCCCTCTTCCGGCAATTACTGAGGAAAGCAGCGATAAATACTATCAGGATAGGCAGTTTCCGGCCTGAGAGTCAAACCCAGAACCATGCGAATAAGAGGTAGAGGTTTTAAATACCCGAAATCGACGTTCGCTAAATTCGCATATAAGTTCCTGGAGATGGCCAGTCAAGTGTTTAAACTTGTCGGATAGAAATAATTCAAATATTATTGCTGTATCAAACAGCAGACTAGTGTAAGAACAAAATGCTTAATTTTCTTATTGACGTTATGTAGCCGATAGTGGCAAAAGAAAAGTCAGCTAAATTTATGCCACATCGAAACGAGACCGCAATGAGACCAGCCAGTTCCTCAAGAAGGCACAAAGGATCAAAATTAGCAAGACAGTACTTACAGGAATAAAGTAAGAATCCTTACGACCTGGGTCATTTTTATTTAATTATCTCTAAAACCTTACGACGCGCGGGTTAAATTGTATTAAATAATGTGTTTTGTTTCTCTCTACAATTTTTCTCCCCAAATTTTTTCCTTCTGATAAATCTTCAGGGAATTACGCTCGAGATGCAAGCAGAAACGTACGTATCACGTAAAAGCTTCGTTACAGTTGTTCTGTTTAACCAAAATTTAACCATTATCATTCTAATGTGGAGAATAGGGTGAGCTCCTAATAATACCAGGAAATAGCAGATGGGATTTAACTCGGCGTTTAATGGGTTAAATACGTCGAAATATTACTACATATCCCCAGTATGAAGTTCCAGTAAGATCCAGCCAGCGATTTTCGCTTTGGTACGTACATAAAGTCAGTAGGCGCACCTTTGCAACATTTGGGTGCAGACAACCAAAATCAACGGACTTTCGTCAGATAAGTACTGAAATTCTGCATATTAAGAAGCAGAGAAAGCTTTGTCTCCAGTCCATTACATTTCGCTATTTTTGACGCAATGAAACTCTTACGGCAGATGATGAGTAGGAAGATTACAGTCTCGTGAGATGTGACATCGTGTAGACCGGAAAAAATTTACCGATGTTTCGAAAGAACGTACTAATCCCCATCTTTAGGGTTATATTCTGCAGATGAAAGCAATAGGGACCATTTAAAAACCGATAAAGACGATGAACTTGATGCAAATTTTCTGTCTGTGTTAGTGTAAAGTGGATAAAATTATATTTCGGCTCTTAAGA
>Ga0131853_10021236_pt1 | contig 11784 bp, 7 predicted proteins | sample TergutLab28metaG_FD_92764 | JGI IMG/M metagenome (GOLD analysis project Ga0131853, IMG submission 92764) | Labiotermes labralis P1 segment gut microbial communities from Petit-Saut dam, French Guiana - Lab288 P1 (version 2) (version 2) | ecosystem: Host-associated > Arthropoda: Insects >...
CATCCCCGTTGTGTGTGTGAAACTTGGAAAACTGTATGTAGTCAAACACAACTGTGTCACATGAGGTGTATTTAATGACTATATAATGGACAACTACATGTTTTGGCCTGTACTGGCCATCTTCAAGTTGTCTTAGGGGAACTTCAGATCTTACTATAAGCATGCACGCACATGCTTATAGTAAGATCTGAAGTTCCCCTAAGACAACCTGAAGATGACCAGTACAGGCCGAAACATGTAGTTGTCCATTATACAGTCATTAAATACACCTCATGTGACACAGATGTGTTTGACTACATACAATTTTCCATGAGCTAACTTACTAAAACATTCATTATTATATGTCAGCACAACCATTTTTTATTATACTAGGCTACACGTTTCGACCTTTTAAACGGTCATCTTCAGGCCTTCTAACAGACTGAGTCAACAGATGCTGTGTACATTTTGGGATCCCAATATGCTTACAAAAAAAAGGGCTAACTTGTAGAAAAAAAGTCTGTAAAAATGCACACCTGGATACGGTCACGAGGAAGAATGACTGTCGGTAGCTCACTTAAAAGTACAAACTGAGCAAGGGCAAATTTAACGGCGACGGAAGCTTCACCTAGGGCCTAACCCTTATAAGCTGACATTGCTGATAAATACGTGACCTTGAAAGAACAAACAGGAGGGTGTATCTGTAAGGTTCAACACTTACACTCGGTACGTAGGCGGTCTCACCCTCTACCGAAATATCGGCCATCCTGAACAAGGTTTTCGTGCATCTCTCCTAGCAAACATCGGGTTAATGCTAGGCCACGACCTTCCAGTTCCAAACCCTTACCTACTCACTACTCCGTCCATTCCGATTTGACACTTTAGAACCTCTGCAGTGGGTACAGCATTGCTGAAAAGGCGACACATTACTGGAAACATTACAGTGGTGTGTTGCACTGTCTTACTCCACGGTCGCTGATATTTACAGCGATAAATAATGTTCTGGAGATGTTTCGAGTAAAATAAAACATCATAAATCTTGTACAAATTGACTTAGTTTGAAACGCGCTGCGAATTCCGATAGAGTGGGTAATAAAATGTATGAACATATCCACTAGGAGAACATAAATCAATTTCCAATATGGCCAAAGTTACAAAAGTTTAATTTACGTCGTGACTTCACGAAATGTGAATCTGTACACACATTAAGCCAAAACAGAATCTTTACCTTCTTTAGGCAACTGTAACAGGACGGAGAGCTACACTGAGCTACAAGCAATTCTTCCACTCCGCGTGTCTTAAGGACAGGGCAGCGTCTTCACAAACCTTCCGTTACACTGACGCGGAAAGACGCGTTTTCCTCGTCTGCCTATTCGTTAAATCTACTTGTATTCATTTATAAATGAACGTTCCAAGGTCGAGGACAAGCTAGGTTTGACGGTGCAAACAGAATTAACTTAGGTGAAGGTCGAAATTAAACAGATGCTAATTACGAGGGTTATCCAGAAAATAAGTTCCGTTTGCGAATATTGCCACTGCAGCGCTGCGGTCACGATGGTGCGCATGCGTGCCGAGTTTGTTGGTTCTGTGGCAAGGCACGGACGGAATTTGCAGACATTCGAACATTGTTTACGCATCGTGCTGTGTGTTTATAATGTTTAACAAAATAGATAATCCCGCCGCATTTGAAATGCGGTCTGTAATCCGTTTCTTGAAAGCGAAGAACATGACTCCGGCTGAAATTCATCAGCAACTTTGTGACGTGCATGGAGAACATGCCATGAGTAGTTCAGTGGTATGGAGATGAGTGCGACTGTTTAATGAAGGACGCGAAAATGTGCACGATGATCCACGGAGCGGCCGACCGTCTGTGGTGAATGAAGATTTAGTGCGTGCAGTTGAAGAGAAGATTAGGGAGAACAGACGATTCACCATTACACCACTTCCCCCGCATTTTCCTCAAATTTCACGGTCACTTCTTCACAAAATTGTGTCTGAGGTCAAAGAAGCCGTTACCACTTGCTTTGCATTGCAGGCGGCATCATTCTACGATGAAGGGACACAAAAACTGGTGCACCGCTATGACAAGTGCCTCCACAATAGTGGAAACTAAGTCGAAAAGTAGTGTACGGTATGTACATCAAATGGCAATATACATGGTTTGTAATATATTATTGTATTTTTTCTTAATAGCCCATCAGAACTTACTTTCTGGATAACCCTCGTAAATTTAAATGATTGACAAACTGGGATATGTAAACACAGCTGTGCCATTTGTACAGATAAACACTGCCGGTAACATCAAATGACACGATTTATTAAACATGACCTACAGAAACAATGTAGAGGATACGTCTTAGGCGAGGGACAATTATTCAATATAATTAAATTAAGTTATATCGAATTTTATAACGGCCATAACAGGAGTTAGCTACTGAAATACGTCCTAGTCAATGTAGTCCTGCTACCCTCATACATTTGACGGCATATTTCCGCACATAATGCACGGTCATTCTCGCGCGGGGATGCTGTTAATGTCCGCAAGAGTGAACGGGTTAACGCACGGGACAGCAACTATGTTTCAGCTGGCCTGTGTAACAGCAGCACACACATTATCTAGTTAATACCGCCATTACGAGGCTTAAAGTAAAGCGAACTACAACGTTGAGCTCAGTATGAATTTTTAATCAAGACTCATGAATTTCGCAGTACGTCTGGTACCAGGAGATTATACCACCTGCATGACCTGTGTATCTGGAAAATATAGGCTACACACGGACCTGTGTTATTTAGGTGGGATCACACGGACAGCAGAGGGATCCAAAACATGGCGTTAGATTCAAATACAAGAGGCACTTCACAAGCAACGAACTCCACCGCCTGATCACGTGGTCCCAAGGCTGTACCGATTCTGCACGGTTCTCTGGCAGTGTGTGACAGAAATTTACTCGGAAAGAAACGGCGCTGGTTGGGGGGGGGGATTGAAGGGGAAAAAGGAGGTTAAATATCAGCTATAAATAACCATGACTTCAAATGTGAAACTGCCAATTAGTATTTTTATGAGATTTTTCTTATTTTTAAAGAACATTGTTTTGTTATTTTGGTCGGACATTTTATTATCCGTGCATTCCTTACTAACGCAATTCCTCTTCGTAATGTGATGTGAAATGTTCAGTCGATTCTGACAACTCTTTGTGCAGTACTTCCGGCTAGAAGGAATAAATGAGAATTTGTCACTTTCTTAATCAAGGCAGATCGCACTGTCATCTGATATTGCACTCTCTAATGCTCTGCGACCCTATCTCAAGAACTGTCTGCATGTACTGTACGTTACATACTGGGTTCAAAGGACGCATCTTGAAAAGTTACTCGAAACTAGAGAAGACCCTTTTACAATTCAACTCCACAAGAATCTGACGAAGGTGCACTATAACTGTCGATCACTCGGTTTCTGGACTTGTACATCGTCTCGGGTTCAAAGAAGAGCAAAACGTTTCGACACCTCAACTGCTATCGTCAGCATGTGACAGGAAACAGACCCAGTTTCTGAAGTGTTGTGTTATTTTTGAAAACGAGATAATAGACAAAATCCAGACATTAAGTAACCATTGTATTTGTTACTTCTCGTGAGTAATTCTGAACTTCGTAGTCTGTCTAACTGCTCTAACGTGCCTCGAGGACGAAGAACTCTTCTGTCTCGGGCATGTTAATGACTGCCAAGTAGTGTCATGTACGTTTCCATGCCTCTTGCACCAACGGCAGGCTACGTGCTTTTCACAACTTCACATCAGCGACGGCACCTCACCAAAATACATTTTAGAGTTTCTCAGGTTGGCATCTTAACAAATAACCACAATTCTAGAAGACGAGACTCCTATCATCATACTAGCTCACATTAGTAACGCCAGTTTCTGTAACTAAACAGGAACACGTGCAGATGCGACGAAAGGAAGAAGCAACGAATAACCCGTCGAAAAAAGAGAACATATAGAGCTAATAAACACGTCTACCTTTTACACATGTTCGTACAACGATTGAAAAACTGCGATGAAATTCGACTCTTCTCCTGTACCATTTTAATGACAAATCGAAATTGGGGGACATCAAGTGTAGGACTAACCCAAGACAACTGTCAAATGTAACGGTATGTTTCGACATTAACACTTATTATTACTGCAAAATAAGCAGCCATGTTTAGGAATCAAATGTTGTTCTATAATCATTGGTTTTGTAGTGATCCACTGAGGAGAGGCCATGCGTGCTGACAGCGGTGCTTCTTTGTCTGAAAACACACACCGTCATTTGCATGACAAAAAACGGAACTTCATGTTATACGGTGGGGGCACTTTAATAGTCCATTCATAATTTTATGTAGGAGTTTCTCAGCTTAACGTGCAAATTAATACCCAGACAAACATGGAGCTCCGAACCTGAAAATGCGGTTGTGGTTACCTGCTGGGAGACTTGTCGCCCCTTTATTGGGGCTTTGGCAGACAGCATTCTGCAACTGACAGCGGTACTCAATAACAAAAAGCTTCTATGCCAGTGATTATTAAACTGTGTTACGCGAAACCATGCGTGCTTTCCGAAAAGTAATGACGAGTCATGTGGATAAATTTCTGCATTTGTGTACTTCGAATACGCGATGTTGACCATTCACTTCCAACTCGTGCAAAGGTTGAGAATGGAGACATACCCCTGCTCCACCTACACACCTTCACAACGTGGACAGGGACACCTATGTGTACTTTGAACGAACGTCTGAATAATATACACAGCAATACGTGCAGTGTGAACAACACAGACCTGCTCCTGTAGCCACAAGTTAACTTTGGGTTAGTAGTTTAATAGATGTATTCACGATGGTGGTCATAGCAACAGTGGAACACAGTTGTGGACAGTTCGTTCCTCCGAAGAGACGGTAACCACTGGCATGTCGGCATGGCGCAGCAGACCAGAAGTGTGTAACCTTAACACCACAGCGAGAACCTAAAACCTCACAACACACGTAAGTATTGCTGTACGTTATCTTCGTCCTGTGAATTAAGGGCAATGTGTCATAGAACTAACAGTAAGAAAAATAGCTTTTGAACCTCAGTGAGCTTGAGCGAACTAAGGAATGGAAATATGTTGGTATCAAACGTATCCTGTCAGCGACTATACTCCTCATACAAGATGCAAGGTAAAGTACTGTAAGCTGCTTGTACAGACCTCCTGATGATGAACAATTACTTGTCCGAAACATGTCGAAGATAATTTAATTGAAATTAATTATTCAGAAAAAGTGTGCATCTTGCTGGTCTTTCTCATGTATGGAAATCTGTGACATGAAATCCTTCCGTCGCTATTTCTTCCCTTCCTGTTTGCGTGGCTACTGGACAACATACGTCTATAATGAATATAGCAATCTACGTTCAGTGCCGTTTCGCTGGTTTACATCTACATAAGGTTGGACGCTCTCGACAGGAACATAAAAAGGAGTCCGATATCTCTCCTTGCGATTTTATAATCCGAGTTGTATATGTTAAATTATCATAATTCAGAATTCTTTCATGCAGTTCCGGAACTTTCATTTGTCATTTACAAGGTTAAAATGACCTCTTTTTGTTTAAACTATTTGAGAAGTTTCTATAAGCACATAAAAATTTGCTTCAAGAAAGGCCCAGGCAACATAAATCGACAGTTCAGCTGGAACTAGACACAAACGTGAGCCGCTGACATCTGAGAAACAGCGATGTTGGTAGAGACGGGATTCTATTTAGCCCAAGGCACAATGCGTCACTTGGAGCTACGTCTCGCCAACCCAAAATTTATTAATTGGCACGAGTGTGAATTCCATTGACCCTGCACCACGCTACACCGCCCCATCCCACTCCTAGCACATAACAAGTCATTTACGTGCATTTCGGGTGGCCAAACATACCCAAATGGCATAACGTGGGGGTAAATGGAATTCCACTTAACCATTATTTGACGTATGTTACTCGAGCATCAATCAGTACTTCAGAAGCACAATGGTAACGCTACAATGCATAGTTCGGCACGACTTTCTTCTCGGAACGAGATCGAGATGTGAATCAATCTTCCACTGTTCAACTCTACCGAATTCCAATCGATGAAGTGTGAATGAGACGTAATGCACGTTCTTCAAGGGTTAGAAAATCGAATCCTGCTGAGTGGAAAAGTAATCATGATATATCAACATTTAAGAAAACGTGTACAAGACGCCAGATGTTAAAAGGGCTCTTTGGGCACAACACAGCGTGTAAAGCTTTACTAGGGTTTGTATAAGCGTTTTCCTCTAACGCTACTTTAGAGCAGTAGTCTCCATAGAAATCTGCGTCTGAACGACATAACCGAAGGGCAGATTACATGATTTCAAAATACGTAAATAAAATCAATTCCGTGACTTCAAAATAACTACGTCCATTTTTTTGACAACTTCTCTAGGCAACGTTCAGGTCTTGACATGTAAGGAAAATGATACTGATTTTCATCCTGCCATATTACTGAGCAGACAAAAGAGATAAATTACGTGGAATGTTGATGGCCTCGCAGGCGTGGAAGGATATAGATGCGCAAACGAGATAGGTTTCCACACTATATTTACCCGGGTGATAAATAATGACACAAAGGCCTACTGGCCAATAAACTGTAGGCCGTGCCGAAAGCAGACCGATCGCAGACTGGCTTATAACTAAACGGCAGAACACGCCAAATGGCCCGATCATTAAACCTCATGATTACGCAGAAATCCGAATGAACGCCCACTTCTGAAACCCACATTCAGCAAGACAATCCACCTAGACTGCTAACGGAACCAAAAACATCTAACATGAAATATGTACAGTATTTAAACGATTAATGCAACTGTTGTTACAACAGACAAATCAATCACGCCCAAACCCCAACAAACCTATTGTCCAATATCAATTTCAGCACACTCGTATTAACTCGTGGGTCTACCGGATTGTAATAAGTAGGTGGGGCCGTGTGATGGCCCAGGCCATGTAACGCGGGATTTATGGTGGATAAAGTGGCAATGGCGCAGGTTTACCTCCGAGTAATTCGGTTTCCCTATGTCACCGTCATTCTCGAACGAACCACACCCATTCACTCACGTATCACCGACTCTACGCAGTATCAGTAATTGACAGGTCGCTAAATAACACACTTAAAGGAAAGTACGAAGTAGCTGTAATAATGTATAACATCTAAACCACTCTGTATTAAGTGTAACTTACAGTACGACCAACATGAACAAAAATTAATTCAGCAACAAACGTATAAATACAAACTCCCAGTCGTAAGGAGCTTGGTGTATTAATACTTACAGTCGGACACAACTATATTTGCCTCAAGTATTACAGGAGGATTATAACAACGACATGTTTCGCACCTATATGTGGGCCATCTTCAGGTCGTAACTGGACATCAGAAACTCTCAGTCATTAGAGACCAACAAGGAAATGGTCACTAGAAACCTATTACTTACAGACGTACCTGCCTCTTTGTCGTCCGAGAAACATCTTAAAAATGTTTCAGTCAACAGAAATACAATATGTAAGCAAATAATAACACATGGAGATTTGCAAGTTGGAAACGACATTAAAATCCAAATCATGCTTTACTTAAGCATTGGAAAAAAAAGGGGGGGGGGAAGACAGGTCTGTCAGTCTTTCCAAGCAGCGCAACATTTGTAACACCCATTAATTACGTTTTTCAATGTGCAAACGAGCTATTTCTTTATTCTACTGCCCGAGTGACATACGTAAATCACTGAAGTGTTATAATTCGTTTGCATTAATCCACATTTTGCCCACAGGACGTCACTTTCACAATTAAATGGGAATTTATTAACAAACACATTTATTTATGTAAAACCAAATGGAAAAATGAACGCTCTATCCACATTATAATTATTTTCGAATTCTCGGCATCGCTGTCCACGATGCCGCCATTCAATTTTCGGAACATAATTTAGCAAATGAATAAATGGATTGAATTTCTGTACAGTAAGCCCGTATACGTCAGCTACACACAGTCGCCTTAGAAAAACTCCAAAACGAAGTGAAGTAATCTGCTGTCGACCAGCGTCACCGGTTCCCAGCTATCTGCTTAACTACCCAACTCTTGCACTTCTCTACCAACCCATCTACAAGTTTACCGTTATCCAAACGGCGAACGTTTCAGTTGCGAGGTTTGATGTACTTATGGTGGAGAAAATCATGAGAACGGGGTCTGACGAGCGCCGTGTAATGTTGTAGATAAATACCAAAGTTTCGAATGATATTAATATTACCACATTCAGAGTAGAAGAGTTTCAGTTGTATTCGGAAGGTACTTGGTATGAGATTCAGCTAAGAAATCTGCTATACTGGGAAATCGTGTATTTCCTCGTGGTCCTTCGTGCAAACGTTTTGAAAACAGACCAGCGCACATAATACTGCCCACGATATCAGACACACAATACAATCCAATAACACAGGCGGCGGGGCGGTCAGGCTGTGGCCGAGTAGGTTGCGATGTAAGGGGTTTGGATTTCCGCTGAACTGCCTTATACAGAGTAGGCCACGAAAAACTAGTCCGGGTAAGTACAGAAATTAATACAACAGCCAAATGCTGAACGCATATCCCATCACAGAAGATGTTGCAAGTGGTTACCTCCTGCATCAATACACAGCTGCGCACGTCTAATCATGTTGCGGTATACCCGATGTAACGTAGTGATTTTGATGGCTGCAACTGTGTGGCTGATGTTGTCCTTCAGTTCCTGTATCGTGTGCGGATTTGATTCGTATACCGTACTTTTCAAGTGTTCCCAGAGAAAATTCCACCTCCCACCCCCGGGGGGGGGGAGGATTTTCTCTGGGGACACTTCACTGTGTGTAACTGACAGAATGATGAAGTGACAAGACGCGTAATTTACTTCCTTTTTTCGCATGCGGCCATTAGGCGTCCTACACTGATTCTGGACACAGTCCCTTCTCCAAGCCCAGTTGGCGCCCACTGTTCGGTCACCAAGAACCAAAAGAGCGTTACAGATGTAAGCCTAACCAAAGCATGTGCGCAGTTTGTATCCTGTACTGACGCACTGATTTAGGAGCAGGAGCGCCAACCCGGCTATCAGAATTGTGCATGGTTTCACACGAAACACAGACACTAACCCCATTTACACAGCAGTTCTGGCAATATATTTCCAGTCGCATTACCACGAGCAGAAGCACTATTGGGATGTTTAGTGGTCCCGTTTCGCTCACTTACCTGCTCACAATACGCACACTAGAGCCATTTGCGTCCGATGCAGCACGGAATTCACGATGTTGAGAAAATAACCGGCCGCGTTTTCTATACGTGGGTTATAAAATTCATGCTTCATTTACAGCAGCGTTCTCCAGGTGACATTAAATGTACGAGCTACATCACGGAAAAGAAGTTAAACGGAAATTAATTACTAAAGCGCCTTAATTATGGTCACAATCATGTTGGGTATAAAACAACATTTTTAGAATTTGTGAAGAACCTAGAAAATTTAATTTCCAGCATGTTCGTTCCCGTTTTAAGATGCAACACCGTCTCTAAACATCAGATACAACTATATCAGTTTTACAGCTCTAACAGCTTACGTACATAAACATACCGGATCATAAGGAAACACAATCTGTGTTCACTTCAGTGTCCTGCGATAACGCTGTAATGATTATAATGACTAACACCCCCCCTCCTTCCCAGACGGTGCCCCCCCCCGCCCCCAAATTTCGTTCCTCGCACTGAGACCAGCTGCCTGTACTCAGATCGTCTGTTGTACACTCAGTATTTGTAGTATGACTCAAAACGCAGTGTGACCGTTTCCTTCCCTATGTCTCCAAGACGTCCTGCCATTCAACGTTATGAGACCTATGCAGCGGAAAGGAAGCCGTTAAATACAAACACGAAGCAAAAAACTGCCGCCTCAGTATTTCATATGGGAATTTCCTACAGGCCTAGGAATGTATACCCTGTACCTGTCATTTCGTTTTCCGAGTTTCCATTAGTTCTAGACAGCGACCTGCTGTTTAGAACAGTAACATTCTGTGTCAGAAGATGACTTAAAGAAAAACTGCCGTTCATATGAATGATCTGTTCCCATTCAGAATCAACATACAAACAATGTGTTATTTTAGACATTCAGTAGAATTCCTTGGTCAGGGGATCAGAACAACGTAAGCAATGCAGCCAACTATACAAGAGAAGAGTACAGAAAAATCCATAATTATAAGCAAAAGTTAAGGGCCAAAAGAATCTCCGTAAGCTGAAAAATACGGAATGATTTTTTTTTTTAATTTCGGTTTATAAATTCATTTTTTACATTTCCTAAACACAAGGCGGTATCAGTTTTGTGAAGTGGGTAGAGAAAACCAAAACTAGATTTGACGAGGCGCGTCTCCTGAAAAACAGGCAAGATATTCATTTCTCAGATTACACAGACAATAGAAATACGCTCACAATACAGACGAGACGAAAAATTTTCGGTCCCATTGTCTACAAAAGTGATTCCCAAGTGCGGGTACGAGAAAATTGTACGAACAGCAGTCCAGCAGAAGAGGTAAGCATATTTAGCATCCTATCAAGTTTTCGGGCCAATAGTAATATTTTTTCTTTGTACAAAGAATAAACTCGATACTTTTTAACATCCAGTGATTGATACTAATTAACGTGTTTGAAACGACCACATCGAAAGTGTATTTAGCCTACATATGACTGTGGAAATGACAAACGAGAACTACTAATATAGAGTGTGTGGTGCCAAATGCTGCAGGCTGCAATAAAACGTATAGACTATTACATTCGCACATGATATTAAAACGCCAGTTAAATTAATAAATCCTACCTAACTGAAAGAGCTGAATTTTCGATAATAACATATTAATTAAATGTTAGGAAACGCCTTGCGAAACGAAACATGCCATTTCTTATTAACGAATGAAGAGCTAAACAGATTATATATTAAAAAACGGATTCTTCTGTACAGGCTGCGTCACACAACTGAAAGGATCATTTCCACTCAAAGGGGATGTCCCTCTGTTGTCTGGCTGTTGTTCAGACCACTGTGGATAGCTGGGTACTGTGACAGTGGTACAGTACAAACACCAACTAAACAGACGGGGACAATGCCTTTGAGCGGAGATGAAGAAAATCGACATTGATATATTTTGACATTCAGATGACCGTGTATCGTGATACATTCCTATAATAAAAACAACGAGATTGACTAATTTCTCAAATTTATTTCTGGAATAGAACTCTACATGTTTCGGACAGGTTTTCTGTCCATCATCAGGAGTCTAGCACTGTACACACAGCAATAGGTACATGTCATGCAGGTTTTGCTGACTGCTTGCTAGCGGGATCAGGATCCATCCTAGCATCCGCCAGCAAGCAGTCAGCAAAACCTGTATGACATACACCTATTGTTGTGTGTACAGTGCTAGACTCCTGATGATGGACAGAAAACCTGTCCGAAACATGTAGAGTTCTATTCTAGAAATAAATTTGAGAAATTAGTGCATCTCGTTGGTTTTATTACAAGAATACGACACTGATGTGTCGGCAGTGCGAGATAAAATATTGTTTAGAGTTATGAAAAAAAAATTGGTATTTACAAATGTTTAGTAATTTTAATTGACAATATTGTACTTTAACCTTGCCGATGGCGGTGGCCACGCGGTCTAAGGCGCGCTGCCGGTGGCCACGCGGTCTAAGGCGCGCTGCCGGTGGCCACGCGGTCTAAGGCGCGCTGCCGGTGGCCACGCGGTCTAAGGCGCG
>Ga0131853_10021238_pt1 | contig 11783 bp, 8 predicted proteins | sample TergutLab28metaG_FD_92764 | JGI IMG/M metagenome (GOLD analysis project Ga0131853, IMG submission 92764) | Labiotermes labralis P1 segment gut microbial communities from Petit-Saut dam, French Guiana - Lab288 P1 (version 2) (version 2) | ecosystem: Host-associated > Arthropoda: Insects >...
AAGTTCGATCCCACGAACCTTGAGGAAGGGCTTTCCAAGGCCCTTGCCCGCGCCGAAAAGGAAACCGAAAACAGCGCGGCGAAACAGGTCGCGGCGGTCGCCAAAGGAGCCCTTGAAGAGGTCAAGGCGGTGAAGGCCGCCGAAAGCAAGAAAGTCGAGGAACGCAAAAAATCGACGCAGGAACAGATCGAGCTGATCCGCGCCATGCCGGACCTTACCAAGGCCCAGAAGGAGCGGCAGGTAAAGGCCGCCGAGGAAGCCGGGCGGAAAGAGGTCGCAACCCTGGAAGGCAACATGCGGGCCAGGCTCCGTCTCATACAGGAATCCGTGACCGATGAAGTCAACGCAATCAACGAAGGGGCGGATCTCAAATCCAGGTCGGACGCGGTGTACGAATCGGCCAGGAAGGAAGCCGAGGTAAGACGGCGGGCGGCGGACGAACGCCTGGATGAAATAAGGCGGATTTCCGAGGAAGAGGCCGCCGCGATACGGGAGCGAACCGATATTGCCGAGGCCGAAAAGCAGAAACAGGTAGATGCCGCCACCGAAGCCGCAAGGCAGGAAAGCGATGCCGTGAGAGCCGGGCTTAAGGAGCAGCTTGACGAAATCGAGGCTTCCGCCGACGCCAGGGTGAAGATAATCCGCGAAAGCTCCAGGCGGCAGCGAAGGGAACTGGAAAACGGCAACGGGGGAAAACTCAAAAGCATAAGGAATTTCTCGGACGAGGCGGGGCGTTCCCTCGGCGGCTTCATGGGGAAAGTGACCAAGGCGCTGAAAAGCCCGGTAGCCCTTGGCGCAGCGGTCGTGCTTGCCGGCCGCCAGATGGTGCGGTTCCTCAACTCCACCGCCGAGGCCTGGCGCAAGGAGGAACAGGCGCAGATTGCGCTTGCCGCCGCCGCAAGGAACAATCCATACCTGAACGATCACGGGGTGCACCAGCTAAGGCGTTTCGCAAGCGAAATGCAGAGGCTCACGGGCATAGACAACGTGCAGGTCATGGGGGCGCAGACGAGGCTCGCATCGCTTGGGCGAAACCAGAGGGAAATAGAGAAGATAGTCCGGACGGCGGCGGACATAGCGGCCACCGGGCTTATGAGTTACGACCAGGCGGTCGACGAGCTTTCCAATTCGTTCAGCGGGTTCACGCGCCGCCTTGAAAGGATGTTCCCGGAACTCAAGAACCTGACCGAGGAGGCGAAGAAGGCCGGGGAAGCGGTGAACGTCATCGCCGCGAACGTCTCCGGCATGGCGGAACAGGCCATGCGGTCCGGAACCGGAAGCGTGGAGGCGTTCAACAACGCGATGGAAAGCCTGCGGCGGACAATCGGTCAGGACTGGGAGCGGGTGCTGCGAGGGCCAAGGGGAGCCATCACGATGTTCATGAACCAGCTTGTGCAGACAAGGGGGCAGGTCGAGGAACTCAACGCAGCGACGAATGCCTATTCCCGGAACGCCATCATGTCCAACCGTCTGCGCGTATACGAGGCGGAACTGAAACAGCTGCGCGAGACGATGGAGTGGGTCAGAGGTTTCGAGGAAGGGGGAGCATTCTCCGGCTTTGTGGCATCCACGATTGGGACGAAAACAAGAAACCTCACCGGGGGTCGCGGCGTGAACGTGTGGAACCACGGAAGGGTCGGAGGGGAGACCGCCGCAAGGATAGCCGAACTCGAGGAGATGACGGCGGCATACAACAGATCCATGGAAGCGCTTACCGAGATGTACGCCGCGAGAAACAGGGCGGATGCCGCCCTGGCCATGGTCGATACGGATGAGGCGAAGCGAGCCGTGATGCGTATCGAGAGTAATTTTAACGTACTCCACGGTATTCTCCAGAGCGGTGGAGACCTTGGCAGCGAACTGGCACGGGATCTCATGGAAGCCATCAGGCACAACTCCGCGATTGTGGATGCCGAGGTCAAACGCATAGAGCAGGAACGGGAACACCAGAAAATCCGCGCGGAAAACCTGGAATACCTTGAGAGGGAAATCGAGATGATCACGCAGAGGGCGCAGATCGAGGGAAGGGGCACCAGGACGCTCGAGGTGCAAAGAAGGGTGCTGGACGCCAGGATAAACGCCTACACCAACCTTGTCAGGCAGGTGGGCGCGGCCGGCGAGGCCGAAAGAAGGATGCTGGAGGAATTGCAGAGGGAGTACCTGCGACTGGAAATCGAGACGGCCAACAGGTTGCAGAAGGAAAACAGGCAGGCCCTTGAAAACCGAAGGCGCGAGATTGAAACGATGGCGGAACTTGAGGGCAGGGCGACGGACAGCATAAGGACGCAGAACGAGCTTCTGGACGCCAACATCAACGCATACCAGAACCAGATGCGGATATTGCGAGACCTGATCGACGGCACGAGGGAGCATGAGACGGCAAGACGCGCCGCGCTGGAAGTCCAATGGCGGCAGTACGCACAGGAAAAGCAGACGGCGCGGGCACAGCGGGCGAGGCTTAACGATATGATCCGCCTCCAGGATGAGGTGAACCAGCGGGTAGGCCGCATCCACGATGAAACGCAAAGGTATTTCGACGAACACCAATATCGCCAGGAATTGGGAAGAATTCTTCGGTATAGGGAGCAGGCGGAATGGGCAGCCGGGGAAGATAGGCGCAACCTGGAAAAGGAGGCCCTTCGAAAATACACGGAGTTTAGGCTGGACAGACTGCGTGCTGCACTGAAAGAGGAAAGGGAAATACAGACGGCGGCCATATATGCGGCGGAAGCTGATGGGGAAGCCGAGGGAGGATTTGAAAGGGCCAGGGAACTCAGGGACAGACTGCGGCAATGGGAGGAAGTGGAACACATAAGAACCGTCAACGAAATCGGCAGGCTGTATTCAGGGATGATGGAAGATGCCTACGGGGAAGGCTCAAGGCAAAGGATAAGCGATCTTGCGGACATGCAGATCGAAGAACTCAGAAGGGTCCAATCCGCATGGGAAGAGTGGATAAAAGTCAGACACGGATGGGAATCCAATCCCGAATTTTGGGGAGACAACGGCACCGGCTGGTCGACGACGATGGTTCATGACAGAGAGACCGGCGAATCCAGGGTGTATACCGCAGCGGAAATGGAACAAAAGGCGCAGGAGGAAATAGCAAGAATAAGGGAGGCGTTCGAAAGGAGGGAGTACGAGGCGCGAAAGGCGCAGGAAGAAAAACTGCTATCACTTCGCAGAGCCTCAAACCAAGAGATAATGGACGCCATGAACGAGATGCTCAGCCACACGGAGTCCCTGGCCCACAGCATATCGACCATATGGACGAATAACATAGACAGGCAGATGCAGGAAAGGCTAAGAGCCAACGACGCAATGGATCAAAGCGACGAGAAACGGCGGGCTAACGAGCAGAAGATTGTAAAAAAAGCCGCTTTCGAACGCCATAGGGCCGAGCTGTTTGCGTGGAGCGCAAACGTGACGTTCGCCACCGCGCAGGCCGGCCTTGCCGCGCTTACGGCTTTTACCGAGGGGCTGAAAGGCGGCGGCCCGGCGGCGGTCGCAATAGCCTCGATAAAAAAAGGTCTTGCCGTTGCCGCCGGCGCCGCACAGGTCGCCGCAATCATATCCGCAAAGCCCACCCCCCCAAGGTTCCACACCGGCACCGCATCCGTTCCGGGCAGAACCGGACAGGAGGTGCCTGCCATACTAATGGCAGGGGAAACCGTTCTCCCGCAGGGCGATTTCAGGAACGTCATGCAGGCGTTCGCAAACATGGCGAAAGCCCCGGTCCACGCATCGGCGCAGCCGACCCTCAGCGTAAGGGTGGAAAACTACGCCGCTCGGGACACGACCGCAAGCGCGAGCCTCGACGCGAAAGGGCTGAAAATCGTCGTCGAAAAAATGGTCGGGGATGCGGTCGCGAAGGGAAGGCTCGAGCCGTCCTTCGACAGACGCGACTCAAGAAACAGGGGACAGGGGGTAAACACGTTTTGAGGATAGTCGACTGGGACGAGCGCGTGAACACCGACTTCGGGTTCGAGGGCGATTACGGATACGTGCCGGAAAGCGTGGAAACACTAAGGTTCGAGAGCGGCAAGGAAAGGCGCACGCCCAGAAATTCATGGGTGCCGATGGAGTTTCCGCTGCTGTCGCTGATGCTGGACAATTCCGCGCCGTGTTCCGGAGGGCGCACGGAGTTCGAACTGTTCAAGCTGTGGTACGAAAAAGAACTTTCCAACGGGGCCTACCCGTTTCGGATGCCGACGCTCGGGAAAAAGGACCGGTCATCCGTATACAGGTTCGTTCTGGACTCGCTGAGGTACGACGGCTTCAAAAGCCCGGTGGAAGTCACGTTCGGGCTTGTGGAGGCCGGGGACCATGCCTGATTCCGTCGGAATGGCGACAAGCAAGAATGAAGACGGAGGAATCCGGGTGGGCAACAGAACAGGCGGATTAGCCGAGGGGGTATCATGGATTTAAGCGCGTTTTCGAAACTGTTTTCAAGGGCCGCCCCCCCTATACACGTCCTGATGGAGCTTAGGCACCCGGACAGGATGACGTGGCTCTTCACCAACGACAACCGCAACATCGAATGGCAGGGCAGGCTGTACAAGGCCACGGCGATGCGATGGGAGGCTCCGGAGTCGAACGGAGGGGTGCCGCAGGGGGGATCGCTGGAAATCACCGTCGACGAATCCTCGGAAGACGCGGAACTGCTGCGCTGGTTCGACATGGCCGACGACCGGGCCGAAATCGCCGTCAGGGCCATCATCAACGAAGATCAGGTTACGGAACTGGAGACCGTCGTTCAGCGGCACGGCACCGTCTCGTGGAACGGCAGGCAGATAACCTGGGAGCCTTCCCCCGACGACCGCTTCGGGATGCACCTGAACCCATGGGCGCTGGATCAGGAGGCCCTTTTTGCTTAGCGTCGCCGACCTTGTGGGAATCCCCTATGTCAGACACGGAAGGGACGAATGCGGGCTGGACTGCTTCGGGCTGATATGGCTGATAGCGCAAAGGAACGGAACGCCGATAGACGACCTGTGGTACAGCGGGTTCGATCCCTCGCTCATGGGAAAGGCCGAAAGCATCGGCCTTGAGAGGGCCGACGGGCTGGAGCCCGGGCACGTCATAGAGATGGCGAAGGACGGCCGGCTTCATCTCGGCTACGCGCTGGACGAACGCAGGATGATTCACGCCGCAGTCAACGAAGGGGTGATTGTGGAGAGCATAGGCAGGTATCCCGTCAAGGGTTATTGGGCATTTAGCGGGGGGATCTTACGATAAAAGCGGCATCAGGCGGCCGGGCGTTCCTGCCTTTTTTCTAGCTCTGACATATATAGTTCGTACTGTTTCGAGGTTTTTTCAAACCATAAATGCACGGACTCGTGGTACTCGGTCACCTCTTTGGTGTACCTGTCCATTTTGGCAAGCAAATCCGAAACAAGCTCTTTCCCCTCCTCCCTGTTGACGAGAAGGAAAAGGAAAAGCCATACCCCACGCAAAAGCCATTCTATGGGGTTGCCCGTCTCAAGCCATGCCCTAAATCGCGTAAATCTCATAACGATATCCTCCCGTCAGCCCGATATATTAAAACATGGAAGGATTATTGCCCGTTTTTGGAAAAAAAATAATATCAAAGGCAAAAGGCATATTAAACTATCCGGAATTGGCGAACAGGCATTCCGACACCCTGATGGAACTGGCAGACATAAAAGAAAAATATGCCATGTTGACGGAGGAAAACGCCGGCTTAAAGGGTGAAATTGCCGCCCTTAAAAACAGGCTGGAAACGGAAAATGCCATATACCAACCGCTGATAGAGCCTTTCAACGAATATATAAAAGCCAAAGCCGCAGGCAACGAAGGCGAAATATATGGCACACTTGCGGCGTTCCTTCTGGCCGTGCTTGACGTAGGCAGGGGGTTTTACGCGAATAGCCTGTGCGAGGGGGAGAGGGAGCTTTTTCTTCGCTTTGCTGACGAACAAAGAAGGGTTTTTACGGGCCCGTAAGATATCGTTTCCCCCCGTGTTTTCCTTTATGCTTGCCACATGGGGATAGTCAACGTATTCAAGGGGCTGGGCTCCGAGCGCGAGATACACCGCTTCAACGGCAGGCTGAGAAAAAACCTCGACCTTGACTGGAAGCACTGCAAGATGCTTCTGGGCGACAGGGAAATCACCAAAAACCACGCCGTCAAGGAAGACGACGTGGTGTACATTCGGGAGTATCCCGGCATCGCCACGACCGGGTTTCTGATTGGCCTGGCTGTGGTAACCGTGCTGACCGCCACCGCCGCTGTGGTAACCGGCGTCGTCGCCAGGAACGCCGCAAGGGATGCCCGCCGGCAGATGGAGGATGCCCTAAACAGGATACGCAACGACAACCGCAGGCGCGACGTCGAATCCATCCCCCACCTTTCCGGCGCAAGAAACGAGTTCGCCGAGGGAAAGCAGGCCCCGATAATCCTCGGGCGGCACCTGTTCGCCCCCTATTTTCTTTCGGAGCCGTACCTGGAGGTGGCCGGGACGGACGGCGCCGACCTGTACTGGTACGGCACGTTCCTTGTCGGACAGACAGGGCTTAACCTGGAAAAACTGCGGAACGGGAAGACAGACCTTGTGTCGTTCGACGGGGAACATGAAACGCCGTCCGGAACGTACCGGTTCGACGCGCCGCCGGCCTCGGAGGGACTGCCGCCGTTCCACGACCCGGAAAACCTGGCCGAGGTAAGGCAGGGCGGATGGTTCGACGAGGGGATTTTCAGCGAACGCTGGGAGGATTCGCTCGGGGCCAACGTGGAGATCGGCAGGAAGCGCAGGGAAGACGCGGGGACGGTAGAGGACATCTTCGTAGAGGACGACGGCCCGGAACCGGTGATAAGGGAATCCGCCGGGTTCCCCATGCGGATAGAGGCCGAGGTGCTTATCGACGGGCTTCACGGGTGGAACAGCGACAACGGGACGCCGACCGACGCCACCGTCGAGCTTAGGATGGAATGGGCGCGAAGCGATGCCGGGCCGTGGCTGCCGATGCCCGGCTGGGGAAACATGGTCCTGACCAGGCGCAGCACGACACAGATGCGGTTTGTGGCGGCCCTCGATCTCCCCACGTCCGTTTTCTCGAGGGACGGCGCGCCGGTGTTCGTGAGGGCGACGCGGATAACCAGGCAGCACACCGGAGGCTACCGCAGCCGCACCGTGTTTTCCGCGCTCAGGACGAAGCAGTATTCGCCGTCCGAATCATCTTCCGAAAGGCTTGTCCCCGCAAGGAACATGGCCGATTCCCTTGTCGGCAAGTTCTGCCGAATCGGCGTGAAGCTGAAGGTCAACGAAAACACGCAGGACGCGCTGGACAGGTTCAACGTGATAGCCTCGATGACCGGCAGGACGTGGGACGGGGAGCGGTGGAGCCTTGGGAAACGGGCCACGTCAAACCCCGCGGCCGTGGCCCTCGAGCTTATGACCGGGCTGATACACGGCCCCAGCAGACACGCCGATGCCGAGATAGACACCGACGGGCTGGGCGCACTCTACGAATGGTGCGATTCGAGGGAGGTAGCGACGGAGGCGTACGGGATTCGCCCGGTGAAACTGGAGGCCTGCGGCGTGCTCACCGGCGCGACCAGAAAGCTCGACGCTCTCCGCAACGTGCTGGCGACGTGCGACGCGGGCCTTTACGTGAGCGAATTCGGAAAGCTGACGTTCTGGTACGACGACTTCCGGGACACGCCCATCGCCCTGCTCAATCCCCAGAGGATAGTTTCCATGAACGAAACCAGGGAACTGTCCCGGCGGCTCGACGGGTACGCGGTGAGGTTCATCGACCGCCTCGGCGACTGGAGCGAAAGAGCCGAAAGGATCATGCGCCCCGGGGTCGAAAGGAACCCCGGGAACAACACCTTCGACCGGTTCGGTCCGGAATACGTTACCGATTACCATCATGCGATGTGGCTGGCAAGGAGGGCGATGGCCCGCGAGATTCTCCAGCCCGGGACGATTGAGGTGGAGGTCGGCAGGGAGGGGAGGCACTTCACCCCCGGCTCGCTGATAAAGGTGCAGCACGAGGGATTCAGGGTGGGGATAGGGTCCGGCGAGATTGCGGAGAACATCGTCGAGGGCGGCATGGTCGTCGGCATCCGCACGATGGAACGGTACCACATACGTGCGGACAGGGACTATTTCGTGGATTACTACGTGGTCGACGAGGACAGGAACCATGTGGTGAACAGGCGGATTCAAAGCGTCGGGGAACACACCGACAGGCTCATGTTCACGACCCCCATAGCCCACGCGCACGACAGGCCCGCGCTCGGAAACATAGTCAGCGTCATAGACGGTCTGAGGGAAGGCTTCGCAAGGGTGTGGGAATCCAGGCAGTGCGTGGCTATGGATTCCAGCGCGTCCGGATATGGCTACAGACTCACCCTGGCAAGGTACGACGACGAGATATACCGCACAACGACGATAGATGCGATACCCGAGTACATGTCGCGCATACTTCCCACCGCGCCGAGGGTGTACAGCCCGCCGCCCAGGGAGCCGTACCTGCCGCCGCCGCAGGGCGTGGTTCCGGAAATCAGGGACGGCCACTGGTGGATAGGGGGCATCGACACGGGGATGCCCGCGAGCGGGGAAAACGGGAGATCCCTCAGTTTCAGGGGAGAGTGGCGGCCAGGACAGTACTTCGTGGACGACGTGGTGACCTTCCAGGGGCGCACGTTCATCTGCATAGAGACCACCTCCGTTTCGGGGGCTACCCCCCCGTGGCCGCTGACGAACCCGCTTGCCGCACAGAGGTTTGCCCTGCTTGTCGACAAGGGGGCGGACGGAAGGAACGGCCTGGGTCTGGATGCGCTGCCGAGGCCCCATGCCTACTGGTCATGCGACGACCTGCCGGAGATTCCCGACAACCAGGCGGGCACCGTGTACCGCAACGATCCCCAATGGAGCGGCTGGGCGAACCACGGCGCCGGCATCGTCCGCGAAAACGGAATCCTCGGAATAACGGGCAACGCCTTCGTGGCAAGGAACCCAATAAGCGTTACGGACAGTACCGTGGTGCTGATACGCGCCAGGTGGACGGGCGGTAACGCGCCGAAGCATCTGGCTCTTGACAACGACTTTGGCGGACATGCGACGCCGGTTCTTGCCCGCGAATGGGAATGGTATCAGGTACGAATTCACAACGCCAACCTGACGATCAGCGGCATTCACACGCACTCAAGGACGTCGCAGGACGGCTGGGAGGTCTCCGACCTCTACATAGGCGACGGCTCCTTCCTCTCCCCTCTCATGGACTCGGAGGGCGACAACCACGCCGCCATGCCCGCAAGCGGCGGGGTGATTCCTGTGCGGGGCAGACACGGAAGGGGACTTAATTTTCTGGCACCGCAGACGAACGCAAGAAGCGTCGCGACGCCGATTGTGGGCGGTTTTTTTCAGCGGGATTTCACGGTGTCGGTCTGGGTGAACCCGCACGAGAACAACCCCGACCACTGGCGGGGCATCATGGGGAACGGGCATTTTTTCGGCATCTGGTTCAACACGACCGGCAACATTGCCCTGCGGCTTGGAAACCGTACCGTGGACACGTCGATACCCCTGCCCGCCGGAACCTGGACGCACGTAATCGTCAAGCGAAGCGGAAACGCGGTCCTGTGGAAGGTAAACAACGGCAGGGGCGGCTCCGTGAACGAGGTGCCTGGCATCACAGGGAACGGGCTTGCCATAGGCAACTACGTGCCCTGGGGAGGCGCGGGCGCTGTATTCATGGGCCTCATCGACGAAATCGCCCTCTTCGACTTCGCCACCTCCGACGACCAGGACGCCGCCCTCTACAGGGTGGCCCTCTCCACCCTCGGCAGCCTCCAACCCCCGCCCTGGGACGAGAGATACAGGGGGGTGACGGCAATCGCGGACACGGGCAACACCGGCAGGATAAACGGAGAGGTCATGCACAGGGGGAACTTCGTCATGTTCACGGGGGCTACCGTGGGGATATGGCAGACGGCCAGGTTGATGCAATGGAATGGGGCGAGGTGGCACAGGCTGGAGGTGGAGGCCAACAAGGACAAGTACATGCTTGCCCTCAACGACCTCACCGCAGGTGCTCCCGAGGGGATTTTCTCAACGGCGTTTATTAGGACGCTGTTCGCGGATATGGCTATTGTGGGAATACTTCAAATCTTGTGTACGATACGAAGTGCTAATTTTTCCGACACCGCAGGGTGGCAGCTTAACGCAAACGGTGAGGCCATCCTAAATCATGCAAGGATTAGGGGGCATATCGAGGCAGTTAGCGGATTTTTTAATAACATCCACAAAGGGGATCGGGCAACATTTGAAGGTTCAATAGCTTCAGGGCCGTTAATTGCCTCAAACGAAATATCCATGCCGGCAGGTCGGACGTGGCCTGTACAAACAACCATAGCGACAATAAAATATGATCTTGGCATCGGCATCAACGAAGCAAGAGCGGTGAGTGTATCGGGCGGATCATTTGGAGCGGCAACAGGTCTAATTCAACTAGAGTTTAGCAGAATTCATTTTCGAACAGTGACTGGAGTGCAAGGGATACCAATGCCAGTAATGGGTGATAGGTTAAGAATTGTTTTCCCCAACACTACATTCACGGTTGAAGATACAAGCCCAAGTGGAATGATCATAAACCAAGGAAGAATTAGCCAAGCACTTACCATAGGCGGCACCGCATCGGGGAAAACATTACGATTCATAGATCTGCCCACTGGCGGCGGAGGCTTACCTGTAGGCACGGTTTTCAGGGATTCCAGTGGCTTCCTGCGTATAGTGTAGTTACCTCACCGTCACAAACATAGTACCATCAACAATCTGAAAATCCGCTGTTGCAGGGAAACTTTCGGTAGAGACAGTGAAGGCGGGACTTGTGGTATATATCACACTGACACTATTATTGTTGTTTGCAGGAATGACCATCGGCTCGACACCCAGATAACCGTTTGCCTGAAGAGTAACGGAAATCGAAAGCGTGTTGTAAATTATTACGGGAATTGATAGAAGGTCAATAAACTTGCCTGTACGATAGCCCGTCTGGACAAACCCCACGCGCCTTGCGGGATCGCTTTCGTAGTAGTCGAGCCTGGCGCCAATGTAGTTCCGGACAGTTATGGTTTCCCCAGGCTGTAGGGTCGCAGTGTCCGTGTTCTGTACCCTGAAAATTACGGCATGGGATGATTCGTTACTGATTGTGCTATCGTAGCGGAGCCACCATTGACACCCTGAAAATATAAGGGCAAAAACCAGCACCAAAAACCCATATTTACGCATGAAACACCTCCGTTGACCTGAATTATATATCGGTATATACTGCAAGTCAACCAAGGGGGCGAATTCGCATGGAGCCTGTAACCGCAATAAGCACCGCGATAATAACTTTCAAGGCAATAAAGGAACTGTATGACAAAGCAGGCGATCTAAAAACCAGGCAGTTGTTCATGGATATGCAGGAACAGCTATTGGACGCAAAACAGGCCGCGTTGGAACTTAGGGAAGAAAACGCATTGCTGAAAGAAGAACTCAAACGGGTCAAGGCGACCGAGGATATGGAACTTACATTGAGGGACGATGGAGGCTGCTACGCAAAAGATGGAAGTGGGCCATACTGCCCGAACTGCCACAGGAAAGACAAGATTCCGCATCTGATGCACTCCCGGCTACGGGGCGACCCACCTTGGTGTTCCCGATGCAAGTACGCCATCAAGCGGTGATATTGTTTTAGTTGCCTTTATGGTTTACCGTTTCCCCACAGGGGGAAACGGTGCTAAAAACGATCGAACTCATTGACAGCGCG
>Ga0131853_10021239_pt1 | contig 11783 bp, 11 predicted proteins | sample TergutLab28metaG_FD_92764 | JGI IMG/M metagenome (GOLD analysis project Ga0131853, IMG submission 92764) | Labiotermes labralis P1 segment gut microbial communities from Petit-Saut dam, French Guiana - Lab288 P1 (version 2) (version 2) | ecosystem: Host-associated > Arthropoda: Insects >...
GACCGATTATCAATTTATGTGGGAGTTCCCGTTTCGTAATTTTGGTGTGCGCTTGAAGCCAGGAGCTTTTCATCAGCTAACGGGAATTGATGCCAGCTCCATGATGGATCAATTTTTGCCCCTTAGTGAAGTGGATAGCTATTTTGATGAAGCTGCTTTTTTTCGCTTTCTTACGAAGAAGCGAAGGTCTTTTTAATTGATTATGTTCGTCAATTAACCCGTGATCATACGCCTAATCGTTACACATTATTATTTGATGAATTAGCGGAGCAACCACCGACGTCAACGTCGGAACTTTATCAATTGTTGGGATATTCAAGCCGACAATGTCAACGGATTTTTGCCAAGCATTATGGGATAACATCAAAGATGGTGTTGACGGTGCTTCGGTTTCAAAAATGTTTGCGTCTTTTGACCACCACAGACACAACCGCAAGCGACGTGATTGAATCTTTAAACTACTACGATCAAGCACATTTTACCCAAGATTTTAAGCGTCATATTGGCTTAACTCCACGAGCGTTGATTGAACTTTTTAAAGGTAAAAGATAAATGACCCTAACGCAGGAAAGAAATTTTAACCGACTAGAGAGAAGGTCTAGCATTATAGGAATATTCATTTTTAAAATCTTTTTGTATCAACATTTTGGGATATGTACACCAATTTAAAATTTGCAGAATTAAGAAATGTGGCGTGTTTTTCCTATACGAATGCCTATTTAATCAAGTAAAATAAACTATACTGATTTAGGAGACAATGATGATGCAATTTAAGAATATTACAACAGAAGTGTTAGTGCGTGGAGATTATCAAGCTTGCTATGATTTCTATACGAAGAAATTAGGTTTTGTACCAACTTGGGGAGATAGAAATGGTCCCTATACTGCTTTTGCTATGAGAGATGGAGAACCGGAATGTTTTGCGATTTCTGCAGGAGATAATATGACAAATGTTAAAGGATATGTACAACCGAAGACAAACGAACAGCCAGACACCATTCTTGCAACTCTCCAAACTGATGATATAGAAGCTGATTATAAAAGAATGAAAGAAGCTGGTGTAGAATTTATATGTGAACTTCAACATATAGACGCCTTTGGAGCGACTCAGGCTTACTTCAGAGACCCAGAAGGTAATTTATTCGGATTAGTCGGATAAATGAATTAATATATAGCTGATGAAGCCCGCTAACCAGCCCTAAGTAAGCAAATGTATAAGCATTTGAATATTGGGGCTTTTTTCTTTATGAGAAAATCATGAGTAACTCTTTAATTTTTTTAAACTCAGCAAATATGGAACACATTAATTTGATAAAGCGTGCTATAATAATAGTTATAATCAGGGCAAGTAGGTGCATCAGAATGAATTATCGAATAGTTATGGAAAAGAGTATTGATTATATTGAATCTAACATTAAAGAGGATTTAACGGCTGGGATGATTGCCGAAAATGCTGGTTATTCCCTTTTTCATTTTGGGCGGGTTTTTTTAGCTTACTATGGGATGCCTGTAATGGAATATGTTTTGAAACGGCGCTTATCTCTTGCCCTTCACGATGTCTTAAATGGTGCCAAAGTTCTTGACACAGCGTTATTATATGGATTTAAAACAGCCAGTAGTTTTTCTAAAGCATTTCGCCGTCATTATCATTGCAGCCCGAAAGACTTTCAAAAAGGGTTGATTTTAAATCTCTCAGATTCAAGCGAAAAAAGTTATTCGATTAGCAAAGAAATTTTACTCAAAGAGATGAGGATTGAAAAGCGGAAATCTTTTCTGGTTGCTGGTTATTCATCAAAATGTGAAAATGCAATTGTTGAAACAACAAAAGATGTTTCAGCTATATGGAGTGAGAAACCGTTAGAAAGTTATCTGGATCATCTTTATGCTAAATTGAACCCACCAAAGCACGGAGAAATTGGGATTTACCAACAAAGAGAAGATGGTGCTTATTATATTCTGGGTATTATTGTCGACAATTTTAAAAAAGTAAGTTCAGATATGGCATGCATCGTTATTCCAGAAGCGACTTATGCAGTTTTTACAACGCAACAAATTATGGGGAATGAGTATCCAGATGCGTTTGTGGCTACTATTAGAGCTACTTGGAGAGGCATTTTTGATGTATGGATTGAGGATAGCGAGTTTGAATATGATTTTGAAAAGTTTGATTTTGAATATTACGATGAACGGTGTCATTCTCAAGTAGATCCTGTGATGGAAATTTGGATACCAATTAAAAAAAGTCGCTAAAAAGCAATGAAATTTAGGAGAGATTAGGATCATGATGAAATTTAAGGATATATCATATGTGAGACCCACTGTAGAAGAGGTTAATGCTGCGAGGTCAGAGCAACTAGAAAAGTTTAAAAGTGCTACGACATTAGACGCGTGTATCTGTATTTATGCAGAGATCGAAGATTATACCTATGATGTTATCTATACGATGTGGAATTTAGCCTACATTCGCCATTCTATGGATACAACTGATGCATTTTATGCTGTTGAGATGGACTACTGGAATGAAGCAGGACCTGAAATGGGGCTGTTAGAAGCGGAAATCACCAAAGCTTTAATGCAATCTCCATTTAGAGCTGCATTGGAAAAAGCATGGGGAAGTCTCATATTCCTAAATGAAGAAATAAATCTTAAAACATTCAACGAAGAAATTGCTGAGGATTTAAAAGAGGAGAATCGACTTTCATCGGACTACGTTACTCTTATGTCATCTGCACAGATCGAGTTTAATGGAAAAATTCATACGTTAGCAGAACTTGAGCCTTACTACGAAAATCCAGATAGAGAAGTTAGAATAGCTGCACATAAGGCAGATAGGACTTGGAAAATAGAAAAAGCCGAAGAGATAGAGCGAATTTTCGACCAGCTTATCAAAGTGCGTGCAATCATAGCAAAAAAGCTCGGACATAAGAATTTTGTAAAAACAGGCTACTACAGGATGCAAAGAAATTGTTATGATAAAGAGATGGTTACTCAGTTTCGCGACGGGATTTTAAAACATATCGTACCGATTGTAACACAGCTAAAAGAGGAGCAGAAAAGTCGTATTGGTGTAGATAGAATCAAGCCTTATGATGATAAAGTCATGTTTTTAGATGGCAATGCTAGCCCAACAGGTACGCCAGAAGAAATTTTTACTAATGCAAAGAAAATGTTTCACGAAATGTCAGATTCAACAGCTGAGGTTTGGAATTTTATGCAAGACTACGATTTTTTTGATGTGATGACAAGACCAGGCAAGGCAGAAGGTGGTTATCTTTCAATTTTATCTGCCTATCGCGCACCGTTTATTTTCGCTAATTTCACTGGTACAGCTTTGGATATTGATGGGATGTTGACACATGAATTTGGACATGCTTGGGCTTACTACCTTGCCAAAGATATTTTTCCGCGGAAACTACAAGATGCATCGGCTGAAACTCGCGAAGTTCATGCTATTACCATGGAATTTTTAGCGTGGAATTGGATGGCGGATTTCTTTGGTGATGAGAGAGAAAAGTATTATTACACGCATCTTGCGAATCATTTGTCATGGCTACCTTATGAAGCAATGGTAGATGAATTTCAGCAGTACATTTACGAAGAACCAGAAATGACACCCAAACAGCGTAACCAATTATGGTTGGGATTGCAAGAGAAATATTGCCCATGGTTAGATGTAACGGATGTTCCCTTTGATGAGGATGGTTGTCACTGGCAACAAATTCTGCATATATTCACAATTCCATTTTATTATATTAACTATGCGTTAGCAGGAATTGTAGCATTATCTTTCTGGGCAGAAAGTAGGCAGAATTTTACAGCTACATGGAAAAAATATGAGAAATTCACTCGACTAGCCGGCACCAAAAATTTTGTAGAATTACTAGAAGATGCAGATATGCCAAGCCCATTTGTAGCTAATAACTTGAAATTGGTTGCTGATGAGGTAAAGATGTTTTTAGCAAACTCGAGCTTAACAAATTTAAAATAGATTGCTAGTTATCCACAGAGAAAGAAGTAGTATTTCCAATACCTGAAATTATGTTCCAATAACAAAAAGGACTAAGCACCGCAATGTAGCTTAATCCTTAATCATCACTTTACATGGCTCAGTCGAATGGTAATGATTCCAAGCTCTCTGCCTGTTCCCTAGTCATGTATCCATTCTCAATAAGTTGATCTCGAACATGAGCCACTGCTTCTTCTCTCGTCATCCCTAAAAAATCATTGATATCTAAGTCACTACCAAACAGATGGACATCTTCTAAACTGTAACCGAAATCATTGATGTCGAACAAATGAAAATCCTCTAAATCGAAACCATTGATATCAAACAAATGGAAATCCTCTAAATCGAAACCATTAATATCAAACAAATGGAAATCTTCTAAATCGAAATCATTAGCATTAATCGAAAATGAACCCTCTAAAGCCATTAAATCTTCCATATCGATGATAACATAGTCACGCCCCTCCCTAGCACTTTCAGCAAGAAGTTCTTCAAGCATAGCAAACAATTCATCCGTTTGAAAAATAGCTGGAATATTTCTAAACCCTTCAATCATTTCCTCAAATTCGGAAATCGGAATCGGATCATTTATAATTGTTGGCGTATCAAAAATTCTTGTCGTTTCTGAATCAGATTCATTAATCATCGCTAATGTTGTCATATTTGAAGCAAAACCAGTAGCGAAAATACAGGCAGCTATCAAAGAAGTCACTATTATTCCTTTTTTACTTTTTTTAAAATTTAACACATTCATCACCCTTTCTCCGAAAGCAATCGGACTTGATAAATTCTTTTTGTAGATAGACAACTAGAGCAAAGAAGTTGCATAATCTTTACAGATATCTGCGTTTGTTGTTCACACCACCTTCTTGTATCAGCAAACTCGTTTAGACCTACCTACCACAATATTGTAACACCAACTCTCACGAAAAATCCCCGAAGCTCTGTGGCAGATTTATGGCAAGCTGAAACTAATTATATAAGTTTAAATAATGATTTGGTTTTGTCTAATTCCAATTATCAACTAGCCATTGACTGTCGCTAGTGTGGTTAGATGAGCTACCCCACCTGCAGGTGTGCCTGACTCAAAAAATTTGAGCCACCCTTGATAGAATTTTTTCTCCTGAAAATGTTTCGATATCTATTATTTTTAAAACACTCCACATCTACATCAAGGTGAAGACTATATGAATGCTACACCAAAAAAAGCTCAATCACTCATCATCTCTGTTCACTTTGATCAAACATATCAGCGATAGTTATATCTGGGTGATGATACTTTCTTCTTTTTCCAATTTGAGAATTCTTCATGTAAATAGCTTTCTTTGGACACCAATGAAAACAAGCTAAGCATGTAGTACATTCATTACTCCATTTAGGTTTACAATTGGCCAATTGAATATTATTTACAGGACATACTTTTATACATTGATTGCACCCAGTACAATCGTTAGAGACTTTAAATCGCTTTGGGGAAAGAACATAATTCCGTGCAACAAAACGCATCATTCGATTTTGCATTTGCTCTATTAGTCCATTTTTTCCATAAATAATACCTTTTTTTTGACTTTCAATGAGCACTGCTAAGTCTATCACCTTTTGCTCTGATGCTGATAAACGCTCTAACTCAACACCAGGTTCTGTTAAATAAGCATTCCCAGGCATAGCTATTTCGCCACCCAATGATAATAATTGACCTTTTCTGTCTAGTAATGTTTTAATCTCAAACAAGCTTTGACCGATTTCTCCATTGTGAGTTACTATCGCATAAATATAGGGAGAGGTAACAAAGTCAATATTTAGAATAAATTTTTTAACAATATCAGGAATTTTGTGATAGTAAACTGGGAAAATGAAACCAACCCTATCTGCTTTGATAGCCAATTTTCCGCTGATACTCGCTATGGGTACGACTTCACTCCTTCCAACTAATTTTTCACTTATCTTTCGGGCAATTGCCAAGCAATTACCTGTACCTGAAAAATAATATATTTTTGAAATCATTTTAACACGTTCCAACTTTATAAAACCAAAATAATTTGCTTATATTAGTATACAGGTAAAGGAACAAAATAACAAGGGCTCGTATTAAGGCGTGCAATCCATACAAAACAGCCCTGATATGGGTATGCTCCACAAGAAAAAGAGGTTTGCCTAAAATATTGATATCTTCTAGCGTTTAGGGTATAATTACATCACAGGAAAGTTGCCTCACGGTAGCTTTCATTTTAGCAAGCAAAGGGCGATTAGAAATGAGTGAGAACAAAGAGAAAAAACGCAACATTAATATTAATTTGGGAGACAATGTCGGAGCAATTAGTAAAGAGATTGGTCACACCGCTAAGGTAATGTTAGATGCTTTCCTTATAACCCTTGGAAGTATGCTTATTTTTGTTGGATCTGTGCCAACGATTTATACAACGCCACCAGTTATGGGTCCTTTGATTGCTGGCTTAATTCTATTTTTAGTCGCCATTACTCGTATTGTTCTGAGAAAAAGTAAGACACATACACTCAATAAACTCGCCTCTCTTATCGTTTCATCTAATTTACGCCGAATTGATGATATTGTTCGCCTTTCAGGAAGCTCAGAAGTCAAAGTAATTGATAATCTTCGCATTCTAACATCGGCTTCAAGCACTTTAAAGTTGGGGAATGATGCACGCTATTTAAAAGGGGCTAAGCTGAATCTACAAACAATGGAAGTAATCTTGTCTGATAAGTATGTTGAAAAAGAACCATGGACATGTATTTATTGCCGTTCAGTTAATGAAATAGAAGCACTTGTTTGCGCATCTTGTCATGCACCTAAGAAAAAACTTTGATCGTCATTTTCTATCATAAGTGAAGGAGTTGAAGAACATGTTTGTTAAACCACAAATGAAAAAGTTACAAATGTATGTCCCAGGAAAGTCAGCTGGTGGCGTGAAGCTATCATCAAACGAGAATCCATTTGGTGCATCACCAAAGGTGAAAGAAATTCTGACTAATTTCGAGAAGTTCGCTCGCTATCCAGATGGTGGATCAATCATACTTAAGGAAAAGGTTGCTGAATTTTTGAAAGTCGACAAAAAGCAGTTAATCTTTGGAGCTGGTGGTGATGAAGTCATTCAAATGATTAGCCGTAGTGTGTTGTCTCCTGGTGACAATATCATTCAAGCTTTTCCGACTTTTCCACAATACGAGCATCATGCCATTATTGAAGATGCTGACGTTCAGAATATCCCGCTTCAAAATGGTGTTCATGATCTAGATGGCATGTTAGCTGCGATTAATGACAAAACAAAAATCATCTGGGTCTGCAATCCGAATAACCCAACTGGCACCTATGTTAACGAGACTGCTTTGAAAGAATTCCTCAACGCTGTTCCGAGTCATGTGCTGGTTGTCGTCGATGAGGCTTATGTCGAGTATGTTACGGCAGCGGATTTTCCAAGCACATTGGCGTTAATTGCGCAATATCCAAATGTAGTTGTGCTAAGGACATTTTCGAAAGTTTACGGACTTGCTTCGTTTAGAATTGGATTTGGCGTTGGCAATGTGGATTTCATTCAGGACTTGGAGGTTGGGCGCTTGCCATTTAATACGGGAACAATCTCTCAAGAGGTAGCTGTTGCCGCGCTTTCTGACCAAGAATTTGTAGCGACATCGGTTGCTGAGAATGTAAGTGGGATGGCTCAATATGTGGATTTCTTCGAGGCAAACGATGTTCCTTACTACCCTTCGCAAGCAAACTTTATCTATATACCAAGTATACGTGAATTAGGGATAGAAATTGGAGCCAAGCTGATGGAAGCTGGATATATTGTGCGTGCTTTCCCAATAGGTGTGCGAATCACGATCGGAACCAAAGCTGATAACGATGGCGTGATTACCTGCTTGAGAGCGAATTTAGATTTGTTACGATAAAAACGAGGCCCCAATGACGGACCTCGTTTTACTTATGAAAATTTTGGATCTGCAACTTATTCACTCAACTGCTTCTCAATATACGACAATATAATATCAGTTCCTAAATTCGCATCTAACGTTCCATTGACCACAAGATCCGCATGCCATCTAGTTGGCTCAACAAGCTCATCGTGACGATACCGCACCGTATCAAGATACCTAAGCACAATTTGATCTAACGTTTCATGAGAAATCATCCGATTAATACGTCGATACATCCGCTCATCACTCTTTAAATCCACAAAGATTTTTAAGTCGAATTTCTCGCGAAGCTGATCGAAATGAAGCGCAAATAACCCTTCTATCAAGACAATATCATTTGCTTCATCAGAAATCGCTGCTGTAAAATCGTCATACAGCCTATCGATATCCATCGCATCAGGATGGTTATGCTCGGGATACTCTATCCGCGTTATCGGCGCAATTGTCTTTATCCCTTCCCTCTTATAATAACCATCCATATGCAACGCCACTACTTTGTATCTTTCCCTAAGAAGCGCCACAAGTCTCTCAGTTATCGTAGACTTCCCGCTACAAGTTCCGCCGCTTATTCCAACAACATACGTTCTTTTCTCCATCTCTTTTGCTCCTCTAATAGACAATTTCTGCACGCTCGGCAGACTTACTTTACCTCATTACCATTCTTTACACTCGAATTTGACCAACCATAACACATCTTTTTAACTTCAAGCTTGTGCAGCAAATAATCAAGCGTCTTAGCTGACAGTTTATTAATCTTTGGAAAATCCGGAAACCTATTTATCTCGGGCAATTTAATCCCATTCTCTGTAAACGCAACATCAAATCCCATATATTCTATTTCCGGCATCGCCTCAGCAATCCTCAAAATCATCTCAACCGTATCATCCCAATTCGGCAAATAACCTTCAATTCGCACGCCAGTATCTGGATGTTTCTCACAATATTCCACTGTCCTATTATCTTTAATTCTAGCACCATTACTGTAATAACCAGTTGCAACATCCAAATCTGCCCCTATTCCACCTGCACCCATATTATCTACCCCGCCTGTTCCACTATGCCCAAAACGCACATAGCCATTTCCAATTTGTGCCTTCCGCCCATCTTTTTTAAAAACGAGTAGCCGAGCAGTATTAACTGATCCTGAATAAACATGCGCAAGAGACGGATGCTGCTGAATAAACTCTGTAACCAAATATTGCTGATTTGCACCACTTAACAAAGCGATAATGTCCTCTTCACCCGACTCCTCCTCATTCAAATAATACTTCCCATTTACAAATGTGAACTTAAAGAAACCTTTCCCATGCGTTCCTTGATCCAGCTTTAGAGCTAAAATACCTTTCGCACGCACCAATCTAAAAATATCCTCATAACTGCTCTTATAATCTTCCGGGCAATCCATCAACGGAATAACCTTATTCTTCCCATTCTTCGTCGCGATCAAATAATAATATGCTGTCATACATTCACTAAAATCATTCAAAATATACTTAATCGTCACCTTATCCTCAAACCAAACACGATACTTATTATTAATATGCGCCAAATACTCATACTCAAAATCAGAAATAAAACCCTCATGATTCGAACCATCAATCCCATACTGCTCTATCCGATGATGATTGAATCTTCGCTCAGAAACCCAGCTCTCTTCCTGCTCCAACTTTAACACGCGATCAGATTTGAAATTTGTCAAAAAATCAGAAGAAGATGTCGCTTCGAGAAATGGATAATACCCTCTTGGATACAACAACTCTGCTTGCTGCTTTCTTTCTTGCAGTTCTTGTTGCCTTTTCTCGTACGCAGTTTGCGAAAAATTCTCTTGCTTTACTTGCAGGCAAACTCGCAAATAGTCATCAATTGCCTCACTGAAACCTTCAATACAAGTAGTCGGATACGAAGGATTTGAATGCATATTAACGATTTTGAACCCACTTGAACTCTTTAATGTCGGAATCACATCTATCGCGAAGAATTCAATTTGCGGCGTATACATACATAACCTAGCAAGTTCAGCCTCGACTTTTGCAAAATCAAAAAACCTAGCGACATCATTCACCTTTTCCCAATTAACCGGGTACTGCTCCATCTCATTAACATTTTCGATTAAAAAGATATCGCCGATTCGCGGATTATTCCCTTCCGTATTCAACATATACACCCTTAACAGCTCATCATTAGCAAGACCATGTCGCTCTATCACTTCCGAAATGATACCAACATCTGTGTTCCAATTATCGCTTCTCATGCTATCATCAAGTATCAGTGTTTCTAGCGAGGCCATTGCTTTTTCAGATTCCAAATCGAACACTGAGGGAATAACAACACGCTTCAAATTCTTGCTGTCAGTTAGTGTCACTGATTTTTCTTTAACGAGCTCCAATATGCCGTCAAAACTTTCTTCATACGCTTCCGATAAGAAATGCCACTTGCCATTACGCTTATAGAAATGATAATAAATGGCTTCAAATAAGTGTAAAAATGGCTTATAGACTCGCATCGCACTTATTCGATCATCAATCCACTTGCTATACTTCTCATTTATTGGTAAAAGATACTCATATTGCTCAGGCGTTATTTTTTCCATACGATCACCTACCCTACTATGATTTCTTAGGAACTGTCCAAAAGCAAGCTAGCACACTACACGTGCAGACAAAAATTACACTCAATCAGTTCCTTACTTATGATACGATTCATTCGCATTGATTTTAAATGCTCGGTATATCTGTTCAAGTAACATTAGTTTGAATAACTGATGCGGAAATGTCATTTTTGAAAAGCTCAACCTCAGGTCTGCTCGCATTTTAACTTCGTCAGCAAGCCCAACTGACCCACCAATCACGAACACGATGTGATTCTGCCCATACGTTGTCACATCTTCCATCGCATCAGCAAGCTGCTCTGACGATAACTGCTTCCCATCGATATCCATCACAATCACATACGCCCCATCTGGAAGCTTACTTAAAATTAGATTACCCTCCCTTTGCCGCACAAGGTCAAGATCTTTCGCAGATAGCCGCTCAGAAAGCGCCTCATCTTTAACCTCAACCAATTCTAACTTACAAAATCGACTTAGCCGCTTCGTAAACTCCTCAATCCCCAACTGTAAATACTTATCTTTCACTTTCCCAACAGCTAAAACTGTAACTTTCATTCCCATCTTGCTTTCACTTCACTTCCAGACAACCTATACAAAGCGCTCAGCTCACATTTGTCACATGTAAACTGAGGACTCGCCACCTTCTCACGTTCATCACATAACCCATTTATCTCTTCTAGCTCATCCATAATAGGCATTTCTTCCGATTCATCCAAGAAAAACTCTAATAACTCATCAATATGTTCCGCACAACTGTAAATCACACTAGCCATTTTTCAAACCCACCTTAGCTCTAAAAGATGGACTATTACTCGTTACTACAACAACAACTAGCGTCAAAAACACAATAGCCCCTGCTAGTGGATATGGCGCAGCTAGCTCTGTACTTCCCGCTAACAACTCTAAAGCTTGTACGATAAATGGCATTACAAATACCCCAACATTAGCACAGATCAAGACAATTGCTGCTGCTAAGCGTTGTTGCTTACCAGTTGTTAACTTTGACATCGTATTAATGACAACTGGAATAATCCACCCCATCACGAATGCACTTAGCCAAAACCCTACTACTAACATCACAAAATTCCCATTTGAAAAACCAATCATAACCTGCGAACCGATCAAAAAGAAAGTTCCCAAATACAACACCTTTCTACCTAATCGATGGCTCAGCCTCCCAAAAAAAGCAGCTGCAATAATACCTAAGAGCGGTTTGATTCCAACCCAAACACTTGC
>Ga0131853_10021240_pt1 | contig 11783 bp, 8 predicted proteins | sample TergutLab28metaG_FD_92764 | JGI IMG/M metagenome (GOLD analysis project Ga0131853, IMG submission 92764) | Labiotermes labralis P1 segment gut microbial communities from Petit-Saut dam, French Guiana - Lab288 P1 (version 2) (version 2) | ecosystem: Host-associated > Arthropoda: Insects >...
CGGCTATGTTAGTGTCTAATTTGGGTGAAGGTTTTTCTGTAAAATGCTCCACAAGCTGGGATATGTTTTCCATCGGGTAAACGGTAACATCGCCCACCAGGCTGGCTTCTTGTGCATTTTCTGCCGGAACATAAAACGTGCGAATTCCCGCGGCTTTCGCTGCAATTACCATGGGCAAAATGCCGCTGACAGGACGCAAAACGCCGTCCAGCGAAAGCTCTCCTGCAAAGAAGGCATCTTCTGCGTCTTGCGGTTTTAGTGTGCCCGTACATATTAAAATACCCACCGCTATCGGCAAATCGAAGGCGGGCCCGGATTTGCGAATGTCGGCAGGTGCTAGGTTTACGGTGATTCGTTTAATAGGAAAAGCGAAGCCGCCGTTGCGGATTGCGGCACGTACACGCTCACGGGACTCTTTTACAGCAGAGTCGGGCAGACCCACGATATCAAAAGCAGGCAGCCCTGCAACAAGGTCAACTTCTACATCCACTATGTAACCATCTACGCCCAAAACTGCGCCGCTTGTAACTTTAACAAACATTTATGATACTCCCTTTGCAAAAAACTGGTATAGTATCAGTATAACACAAACAGAAAGAGGCGGTAATATGAATTTTACAAACAAACAAGCCATAGTAACCGGCGGCGCAGGCGGCATTGGTAAATGTATCGCCGAATATTTTTTGAATGCAGGTACAAGTGTTGCGGTCATTGATGTAAATAAAGAAGCCGGGGAGGCACTTACGGGGGAGCATCTGCAATTTTTTCATGGAGACATTGCAGAGAAAGATACGCTCGAAAAATTTGTTAAAACGTTACCACAACCTGTGGATTTCCTCATTAACAATGCATGTATCAGCCGCAAAGGGCTGCTTTCCGCTTGTTCGTGGGAGGATTTTGAATATGTACAGCGCATAGCCCTAACTGCGCCGTATTATTTGACAAGCTTGTTGCGTTCCTACAATCTGCTTGCGAAAAATGCTTCCATTGTAAACATCGCTTCCACACGTGGTTTCCAATCGCAAAAAGATACCGAAAGCTACTCTGCAGCAAAAGGTGGCATATTGGCGTTAACGCATTCTATGAGCGTAAGCCTCGCAGGTGTGGCTCGTGTAAATGCCATAAGCCCCGGTTGGATAGACACGACCGATTCCGAATTTAGCGGAGCGGATAACCACCAACACCCTGCCGGACGGGTTGGTAAACCGCAAGACATTGCAGAAATGGTAATGTTTTTGTGCGATAATTCTCGTGCTGGGTTTATTACGGGTGAAAATATTGTTATAGATGGAGGCATGAGCCGCTTGATGGTGTATCACGGGGACGATGGCTGGAGTAAAAAAACTCCTCTTTAAAGAGGAGCTTTTTTTATTTTTAAAATTTTTTTAATATTTAGGGTGCGAAAGCTAAATAATATACATCTTAGTTATTAGTTCACAAAAGGGGTGCTGAATGGATTTGTTAAAAAGTCATGAAATTACGCCAGTACTGGAAAAAGCAATAATAGGCGATAAGGACGCAATTTGTTTATTGTGTGAAAAAATAGCAAAAGGCGTACTTTTTCGTTGCAAGTACATTATGGCGTATAAAGGGCGGCAACAAGATGCAGAGGATATAACTCAAGAAGTTTTGCTTCGTGTGAGTGAAAAAATTCATACATTGCGTGAGCCTGCGGCTTTTTGGGGCTGGCTTGCTACCATCATTAGCAATGAGGTAAAGCAATTCATTATTAAAAACGCCAAGCGAGGTATAACCGTTGATATAAATGATTATGAAGCGTTGCTGGAAGATGATTCAAAATTATCTTCGCCGGAAAGTGTAGTGGAGGAAAAAGAAATTAGTTCGGCTGTTTATAAAATTATATTAACGCTTCCTTTAAGGCAGCGAGAAGCTGTTATGTACCATTATTATGATGAACTTAGCGTCACAGACGTTGCTAAGTCCATGGATATTTCGCACCAAAATGTTTCCAAATATTTGATGCGTGCGAGGGAAAGAATAAAGTATGAGTTGGAAAGAGAAGATGGCTTAGTGGCAAGTGGCGGTATGATCGCCAGTGCATTGGGACAAGAGTACGCAAGCTTTGCTGCTCCAAATACTGTTTGGCTGCAAAATGTAATTGAGCTGTGTAAAGACCATATTTACGAAAGTGCTGTAACGGTGCTTCCTGTCGCTATAGCTGCTGTAACAGCCGAAACCGCCACCGCCACTACTACAGCAGCAACAGCTACCTCTACAGCGGCTGCCACCACAACAACGGGTGTCGTTAGTACGATAATAATATCTTGCACCACATTGGTTTTAGTTGGAGCTATTTGCGCAGGTATTGTTTTAACCATTATGTCGGGCGATTATCAAGAATTTATGGTAGACGGCGACATTGTGTTTTACGAAAGCAGGGTAAACCCCACAAATGCAACGCCGCAAGTTACAAGCAATAGGGGCGAACTTACCGCCGTAAGCTGGGCAATAGCCGTTGCATATGACGAAATTATTTTGTTTGAAAGCGACGACAATAGCCTTGAAGATGTTTTAAGCCAAATGTCCGCAAGCGGATATTTGGGTGAACATATATTGCACTTTTGGATGGAATGCGAATTGGGTGCAATTGTTAGAATAAGCGGAAATTTTTATATTACCGAATTTTTGTACGACTAGAGAGAGGGATATTTTATGAGTAACTTATTTAAAGCAATAACGGCTATCTTCCTATCTATAGTGTTAGCATTTGTACCGGTTACCTCTATGTTTGTAGCTGCGTCGGATAACGAGTCTAGCGCAGGTATAACATGGGTAGATGACCCGGATGGAATGCGCACGGTTACATACCATGGCAACGGTAACACGGGCGGCACACCGCCTATCGACCCGGGTAGCCCATATGCGTACGGGGTCACTGTACTTGTTTTAGGCGCAGGAAATTTAACGAGAGTGGGGCACTCTTTTAGCGGGTGGAATACACAAAGCAATGGACAGGGTACGCATTTTAATCCGGGGCAAACGTTTAATATAACAACCAACATGACGCTCTATGCCCAATGGACACCAATCCCACGTAATGTAACGTTTAACCGCAACGACGGCAGCAGCCCTATAAACACACCTGTCGTTATTGTTCCACATGGTGGAAGTGTTGGCGTAGCCAACATGCCAAGTGTTGCCCGTCCCGGTTTTACATTAACAGGTTGGAATACACAGCCCAACGGTAGTGGCACTGCGTTTACAGCAAATACTATAGTGTATTCCGATATCATCGTATATGCCCAATGGCAGCAAAACCAACCGGGTGGGGGAACTCCTGGAGGCTTACCACCAGGTGGCGGTACACCACCACCAGTGGTCGAGCCTGAAATAGGAGCGGAAGAACCGGACTTGGTCATACCATTTGCTCCAATACATCATGCTTACATGGTTGGCTTTCCCGACGGTTATATACGTCCGCATGGGTTTGTAACAAGAGCAGACGCTGCAACCATTGTATTCCGCCTTATAACAGACGACTTCCGTGCGCTGGCTTGGAGTCAAACCAATCCGTTTTCGGATGTGCAATCGGCGCACTGGTTTAACAACGCAGTGTCTACCATGACAAATGCAGGTGTAATAGAAGGTATGCCGGACGGCACGTTCCAGCCGGATAGATATATTACCCGTGCAGAATTTGCAGCACTTGCAACCCGTTTCTTTGGTATGCAAATACCTGCACCAAGCCCATTTCCCGACACGATGGGGCACTGGGCGATGCATTATATAAACACGGCAGCTGCATTGGGCTGGATACAAGGCTACCCGGATGGTACATTCCGCCCAGAGCAGAGCATAACCCGTGCAGAAGTTGCAGCATTAATGAACCGCATCCTTGTACGCCATCCAAGAACCGTAAATGATTTATTGCCCGGCATGTTAACCTGGCGAGACAACATGGATATAAATGCATGGTATTACCTCGATATTCAAGAAGCAACAAACTCCAACATGCATGTTATGCACGCAGACGGTAGGCATAAAACATGGACAGTGTTAATTGAACCACGTCCGTGGACAGCTTTAGAGCATCCATGGTCTACGCCCGACAGTATATTTACCGGCTATGGAGAAAATATCCAAAACAGTGGAATTTTTTCAGCAATTTTTTCAAATTTTTTCAACTCATTCGGGGTGCGAAACATGTTTAGATTACATCTTTAGTAGTGTAAACATTCTTCAATACACATTTTGAGAATTGTCATTCGCATGGTTTTTATTTACACTAAAAAAATTGCGGGCAATTTAGTGAAGAAGGTGTAAATTATGAAGAAACTGTTACTGTTTGCAGTATTGGTTCTGTTGTCTATTGCAACACCGCTTGCTGCATCCGAAGATAGCGAGTCGAGTGCCGGTATGAGATGGATAAACGACCCTTATGTAACACATGAAGTTATCTATAATGGAAATGGCAACACAGGCGGAACACCGCCAATTGACCCGGGCAGCCCTTACAACTTTGGCGAATATGCAGTTGTGTTAAACCAAGGAACATTGGGCAGGACAGGGTACAACTTCGCTGGTTGGAATACCCAGCAAGACGGGCAGGGGATGCAACTAACCCCCGGGCAAATATTTAACGTGCAGCAAGACATTACACTATATGCGCAGTGGGTAGCGAACACTGTAATAGCACCGCCAGGTGATAGACCACAACCCAGCCCTATACCCGACCCACCGCCTGACTTACCATACTTTCCGCCGTTAGAGCCATTGCCAGAGCTTCCTCCCTTAGAGCAGTTACCACCATTTGAGTCTATTCCTACACTACCACCTACAGATCAATGGCAGCCATATGAGCCACTGCCTCCGTTGCCGCCATTGCCTATATTACAGCCTTTGCCTCAACTGCTTCCTTTAGACGAAGACCTATCGGATACTACGGAATATACGGAATACGAATCATCGTATGTTGCTTCGGCAGTATCCGCATTAGTAGTCTCCAACTTTGCAGCACAAACCCATGTAGTTATAGAATCTGCACCAATGGAAGAAATTCGCTACATAACAACACCATCTGTTTGGCAAAACATGCTTGCGTTTACATTTCAAGCAGCAGAAGGACCAACATGGTCTACAGTAAACTTGGCGTTACTTATAGCCGGCATCATTATCGTAATACAGTTGATAGTCCGTTTAAAAAAGTATAAGAACCAGCCAACAGCAGTTATTTGGTTTATTACCACCGTAATTTTGTCAATTGGCAGCTTTGTACTGGTGCTGTTGACGCAAAGCTTCCGTAGCAGCACCGCAGTAATCATTGATATATGGACAATACCTCACGTGGTTATGCTTGTAGTCCAATTTGCCGCAGCTGTGTTAATTATCCGTAGAAGTAAGCCCGCTTATAGCGGTTTACAAATATAAAAAACAAAAAGGAGCAACAAAAATGAAAAGAAAACTGTTACTAGCAGTACTGGCACTAGCGATGCTTACACTAAGCATCCCAACCGTGGTAATGGCAAGCACCAGCGAAGGTGCAATTGAGTGGGAAGAAGATTTTGAAATTACAGACCCAGATCCAGATGACCCATTTGTAGACCAAAACAACATTGGTAACCTTGACTTTGGTAGCCGTATGCTAGGTTGGTTTGGTAGAGCTTTCTCTGCTGCTTCCGGTCCAGGTAGATATACAGGCATCCAAGTATCTAATGGTATGCTTCCTACCAGCACAAACCCTAACCGTCAAATTCGTGTAGCTATCGCAGGCTTCTTTATGGGTACAGACCACGTGATGGAAGGCTTTGAGCTTACATTGCTTGCAGGTCCTTTAAACACAAACCAAACAGGTCTTACACTTGTAGATATCGAAGACCTTTCTGCAGGCGCAGCAGGTATTGCAGGTACACCACAAAATGCATTTATTTCTACATCTCTTACACATACAGTTGCTGCATGGTCCGGTCAATTAGACCTTCCTGCGACAGGTACTGTTATTGTAGAAGGTGACGCAACTGCTATTCTTACATGGTCTTACGTTGTTGCTCCTTAATAGCTAACTAAATTAACAAAGATTTACCCAAAACCCTAACCTTGGAGGTATGTATTGTATGCAAGATATATTTAAAAAAATTGTGTTATTTACCATACTAACATTTGGCACACTGTTGTTTAGTACAACGGCAGTGTATGCTATGGGGTTTTCGGTAAGCCCTGTGTTGCCGGATAATCAGCGAGAAGGTAGTGGCTTTTTTGACCTTGTTGTTTATCCCGGACAACAACAGACTATTTACATGAGAGTTACCAATACTCACGATACAGACATAGCAGTGGTGGTGGAGGCTATAACAGCCTCCACCACACGCTATGGCGATGTAGATTACACAATGCCAGATGGTTTGCTAGATATAACCATTCCATTTTTGTTTTCGGATATTGCAACACCTACATACGACAGAGTATATATATCGGTAGGCGAAACAGTAATGATACCGATACAAATTAATGTGCCCAACCAATCCTTTGACGGTATTGTTTTGGGTGCGATAAATGTTACGAGGGATGTTACTCAAGCGGAAAGAGATGCAGGCGGGATGATAATTAACCAGTTTGCTTCGGTTACCGCAGTACGCTTGATACAAAACTTAGATACAGAAGACATGCCTGCCGATTTTGAACTGGGCAGCATAACAGTAGAACTTATAAACGGCAGGGTAGCATTTATAATAGAAATTAGAAACACACAACCATTGCTTATAAGAGATGGTGCAGTGGCTACGGCAGAAATTTTTTTGCGGGGCAGAAATACCCCAATTTTTGAAAATGAAAATAATAATGTAGGCTTTGCCCCTAACTCCATATTCCCGTACGCTTTTGTAGACAGGGAAGGGTTTGGTGTAGAGGCTGGAGACTACACTGCACGTATAACGCTTACATACCAAGGCAGAACTTGGGTGTGGGAAGAGCATTTTATTGTTACACCAGAACAAGCCACAAGAATTAACCAAGACGCAGTAAACCTTACAGGCGAAGCTAGGCCGGCTGACGATGACAACGGCATAGCCGCCGCAAACGAAAATATGCCGCTGTGGGCAATTATCGCCATAGGTGTTGGTGCGCTTGTATTTATACTTTTGCTGGTGATAGTTATATTTATGTTTAGCGAAGGCAGGGCAAATAAACGGCTATTAAAAAGACAATTGCAGGTAGAAGCACTTATGCAAAGGGAAGCCAAGCTAAAAGAATTGATGGAAGGCATGAATGAGGATAAGGAGGAAGACCTATGAAAAAGGCTAAAAAGAAATTGATGAAAATTTGGACGATTGTCCTTGTGATAGTATTGCTTTCTACAGCTTTACACAGCTTTGACATAACTGCAGAATATTTTACCGATAGTACCGATATTGAGCAGACCGTAACAACCCCGCCTGCTATTGAACTTGTACCAGATGTAACAACCCCGCCTGCCATTAGCATTGTGCCAGAACCCGAACAAAATATTACTATTTTTTACGGTGGCGACCCTTTGTTTGTTACACAACACAGCATGAGTTTTGACTTGCTGGATGGTGTGTATGCTATAGACGAAACCGGCGCATATGTAAATGTTTTTGTGCTGTGCGACGGTGGTTTGGATGTAACGGTATATCACCCACATAATATATATGTAATAACCTATGCGGCAATACACCCCGTAACCGGGGTACAGTTTACCAGGGCAAGGGCAGCGTTTGTTGTGCAAGCAGCGTTTGTTGCGGTTGATGCCATATACAATGTGCTGGATGAAACCAATATTGGCATACCGCTATGGCTAACAGGTGATGTATATCCGTCTAACGCCACAAACCAAAATATAATATGGAGCATTGCCGATGATGGCGATACAGGGGCATTTATATTAGATAATGAGCTACATGCCATGGATATAGGCACTGTGGTTTTAACGGCGACCATCGAAAATGGGATTGCCACTGGCGAAGATTTTGTGCAAGATTTTATTATTACCGTGTTTATGGGGATAATGCCCACGAATACCCCCCCTACATGGACAGGTGCGATGGTTGGACGTAACTATATAGGAAGTTCGACGGTGGGTACCTTTAACATGCCGTTTACAATAACAGCCGGCACTGGAGGTGCTGGACCTACTGCTAATACACAAGTAAATTTTTCAGTTTTTTTTAACGGAACGTTTCCGTTTGCTACTATTACATCATCAGTGCCAATCTCTAGTGACTGGGATGTTATTCTAACACCGGGACAGACTTTAACCGGTACTATACAGGTTAGCCGAGCGCAACTTGCTGTTGTTCCAAATCCAACAACGGCAGCAATAATGGTGTTTCGATCCGCACCCACTTTTATGCAATTAGTTAACTTCGGAGTTTTTTTAGCTAATCCGCCACGTTCGCAGGCTGCTATGCCTGCCGGTGTAGATTTTGGTACGCATGCTTGGGGTCAAACCATTCCAAACAGGGTTTTGAATGTAAGTAGACTTGATGGCAATGCACAATCGGTACTTACAAGTGTTGACCCTACTTTTAGCGGCACTTCATTTAACGGTGGTCCCGCATTTGTTAGAACAGGAGTAGTCGGTGGTGTAGGTCCTGGGACGGGTGCTGTTGCGCAAAGAGTTTTCCAAGTTGCGCCTGCGGCTAACCTTAGTGTTGGCACACACAACAGCACAATTACTGTACAGACTGAAAGAGCAACAACTAATAACTTGTCGGGTACTAACTTGCCTATAAACGGAACATTGGCAGGACTTACTGTTACTATAGTGGCACGGCAAGCAAATCCGCCTTCACATGCGGCTGCATCTTACACAGCTGTTGGATATTACGAATTTACTATAGTTTCTGCGGCTGCGCCAACGCCATTGCCGGTAGTGCCTACATGGACAGGTGCACCCGGCGCACCCGGCACTGCTTGGACAACACAATACAGGGTAGTTAATGCAGCTACCGGTGCACAGGTTCGTGACTGGGGTACAGGTTTGGTTATTACAGGGCTGGATTCCGGCACAACGTACCGAGTTTATATGCGCCACAATGCAGACAATACCAATCATATTACTTCGGGGCTTAGCAACTTTACTGTAACTACATTGTCGTCTGATGCTGACTTAACAGTAAACAACATAGGCAACAACAACGTAACGCCGGTAGGGCAAGAGCCACACACCGGTATGCAAAGCATTGGCGTAGGCGACCCATTGAACTGGGCAAGTGGTACAGTAACCGAGCGCGACTTTTTGGGTTGGGTATCGGCAACTGTAGCAGCGACTATAAACAATGGTGACAACTTTGGCGGTTTTGCACAAATAAATCCAAGTGCATTGCATAGCGTCATGCCTGCAACTGACCTAACCGTTTACGCCATATGGGGCAACGTCACCACAGGTATAGTCGGGCAGCGTGCAACACGTACAATAACCGTAAGTAACTTAGGTAACGCATCCGTACCCGTGGGGCAAACCCCTACAGGCACTTCTCCTCCCCCCGGTATTGCAGTAGGTCATACACCATTGGCTTGGGATGAAGGCGAAATAGCCAACCAAGACTTCCTCGGATGGGTGCCGAATCAAACAATTGTTGACGAAGGCATACAAGACGGTGATACTTGGAATGTCTCGTGGGCAGTGACTTCACCGCCAACTACCATGCCGCACGTTAACATCCATTACGTAGCCGTTTGGGGTAACATAGATACGGGTATTATCGGCGGGTTACGCATGTCATTTGTACCGCCTGCAATCGACTTTGGCACACGAATGTTGCCGACACGAAGCTATCATATATTTTCGGCAGTTGGCGCAAGTGCCATGGAGTTCGAACTGCTTAACCCCAGTTGGTCAACATGGTCTTTGCACCTGAGGGCTACACCGTTTGAAGCGAGCGGAAGCATTTCTGCCGTGCTAATGGGTGCGCCGTCCAGTTGGAGCGGTAGCGTAGGTGGTTTAACTAACTTTGATGTAAACAGGCGAATATTTGGTAGTACCGAGTTTGCCGCAACAGGGGGCAACCCTGCCGTAGGCGGTACGTTCGGCTGGAACGAGCTAACGTTTGACATTAAAGCCTTGTACGTTAACCCAACGTCAGATGCTAGTTTTGCAATGCTTTCGCCGCAATATATAAATGTAAATGTACCATATGTATCTGTGTTTACTTGGACTATAGCCAATACTCCTTGATAATATGACGAAAGCAGCCCACAGGCGGTGTAAAGCCGCTTGTGGGCTGCTTTTTTAGTTGTTCTTTTGGTCAAAAGCGATTTACCTTCCGCTTGCCCTATCCGCAAACGTGTTATCCACCAGCACGTCAAACGGTGCAAAGGCGGGTAATTCTCCTGCGGAGTCCATGATGCGCTGTAGATTATCAAACGCTGTCCTGCTTACGGCAGGCGTTGCAGCGTATGCTTCAATTTCGTTGTAGCGTGCAATTGCACTTGCAAGAATTGTTAAATCTGCATCCGGGAAGAACGGGCTTATAACCCTGGCTATTTCTTCCGGCTCGTTTTCACGTACCCACACTTGCCCACGGTATATAGCATTGGTAAATCCCTGAATAATTTCGGGGTTTTCTGCTATAAAGCTGCTTAGCGCATAGTACGCAGTGTACGGAATTTCGCCAAAGGCTTCGCCGACAGAAGCGACTACATAACCTCTGCCTTCCAGTTCTATGGTAGAAGCCACCGGCTCAAACGCCGTTACAAAGTCTGCCGTGCCGCCCAGGAATGCACCAACCATGGCAGCAAACTGGATAGATGTGTCAAATTCTACATCCACGCCCGGCAAAATACCGTGGCTGCGTGTGACATATTCCAGCACCATAAACGGCATACCGCCACGCCTGCCGGGTAGTACATGGCTGTCACGGATGTCATCCCATGTAAAGTTTGGCATGGGTTCACGGGCTATCAGGAAAGAACCGTCCCGCTGGGTAAGCTGTGCAAACACCACGGGTAGGTCTGCCCTACCTGCTGCCCATACGTAAATGGCTGCTTCCGGGCCGGAAAATCCGATGTCTGCCGCACCGGAAAGCAGTGCTGTCATCACACGATCTGCGCCGTCGCTGGTTACAAGGTCGATGTGTATGCCTTCGTCGGCAAAAAAGCCAAGCTCAATTGCCGCATACTGCGGTGCGTAAAAAACAGAACGTGTTACTTCGCTAAGGCGTACGGTTGTAAGACCGTCTTCGTCTGTGCGGTTGCAGGCTGCAAATGCGCCAACCAAAAGAACCAAAAGTAATAAAGCTAGAATTTTTTTCATAGCTACCTCCATTAAAATCATTTATAACAAACCCTCATCACCAGGTATTCAACCAAAACCACTAGGCGATAGAGCAAAGCTGCCAAAACTGCAAGAATAATCACACTTGTCATAACCAAATCCATTTGGAACACTTGCCCGCCGTAAATTATCAAGTAGCCAAGCCCCGCACGGGATACGAGGAATTCTCCGGCGATAACACCCACCAGCGACAACCCGATGTTTATTTTCAAGCAGTTAAACAGTGTGTGCAGGTTGGATGGGAAAACAATTTTTACAAACGTCTGCAAGCGGTTTGCGCCGAATGTTTTGGACATTTTTATAAGGTCGGCATTGGTGTTGGCAAAGCCGTTCAGCATTTCCATAATGGTTACCACCAGCGATATCGCCAAAGCCATAATAATTACCGCCTGCATTCCTGCACCCACCCAAATAATGATAACGGGACCAAGCGCAATCTTAGGCAGGGCGTTAAGCACCACAAGATAAGGGTCAAAAACCTTTGCCAAAAATTTAGTCCACCACAAAATAAACGCCACCGATATGCCGATGA
>Ga0131853_10021241_pt1 | contig 11783 bp, 7 predicted proteins | sample TergutLab28metaG_FD_92764 | JGI IMG/M metagenome (GOLD analysis project Ga0131853, IMG submission 92764) | Labiotermes labralis P1 segment gut microbial communities from Petit-Saut dam, French Guiana - Lab288 P1 (version 2) (version 2) | ecosystem: Host-associated > Arthropoda: Insects >...
AGCTCGAAACATGTAGAGTGAAGGACGACTAACCCTGAAATAAAGGATAGTCCATAAGTGTCATCTTGTTGGTAATTATTTTGGAACAATTATAATGATGCACGGAACAATGAATGTAAAATTGCTAATCTTACTTGAATGTACTGATTAAAACCACGATAACCTGAAGTAACATTGGCGTATCTCTGCCGACATTCAAAACGGGCACGTCCCAAATACAAGCCGCAAGCATCACCACTTGAACCAAGTTTCACGGTGAATGCCGTAAACATTTCATTTGGAATATATAAAGCGCAGTTCCCTAAGATGTAGCGTACAATACCAAGTGTTTCTCGCACTTTCTATATTTGGATAATTCCAAATGCGGTTTCACTGGTCTGGATTTCCGACTGTACATCATTTTCGAACAATTAAAAACACCAAATGATAGGAAGTGACCAAAATAAAAAGAAAACTACATGAAAAATGTTAGCAGAAATATATGAAGATCTTGGAAGACAGTTGCAGATGTGGAGGTGAGGGACAGGGGAGGAATAATATTAAAGTTGATACTAAAACACTTTGTGTGAGGCTGTTAACTGAATTAAACTAACCCATCTGATTATATACTAGTGGGCTGTGACGATTGTGTTGTTCATGGCGGTGAAATCTGAAGAAGCTAGTGCATATCTAACAAACTACATGATGTCACAACTCAAAATACCTTAATCTTCTTAGCAGACTGTTGTGAATATTGCAGTGAACTCTCGGGAACAGTAAAAGGCTACCATTTCTACTCTTACCTTCTCAGGAAGTATAATACTCCATGAAGTTAAAAGTTACATACAGTAGGCCTGCTTAGCCCTAGAGTGCAATTCTGAGCTGCCAACCGTTTTAAATATTTCTTACATCTTATAATTAGTGTATCTCTTTCTAATCCTTTACAGAATAACGGAATAAGTGAAGTGACACTAGCAGCGTGGCCTTAGCTTATTTTCGAGGACCTTAATGGCAGTGTGAAACAAGTCTTGTTACTAGGTATTTTAGTAAGCTTGATAATTTTGAGTAAATCGGCCTGAGAACGCCATTAAATATTGTCCCTCTGCTAAGCTCATCCGTAACAATTATTATCGGAATTTCGGGTGTAGTAAGTAAATATTATAATTGGCATTCTTGTTCTTTTAAAGCAGCCTGTATGGAGAAAAAATCGATAACAAATCACACAGAGAACTGTTGAGTGACATCCAGAAAAACGGTTTTAACAGCCGCATGCTAGGGACTGTAAATAACCGTATTGTGTTCAGTCTCTCTCGTTCCTTGCAATTTCTTTTTACTTTCTGTAATTACTGATACTTTAATATTATTTTCGTTTAAATTTTTGTCTAATTCTTCTTCTGTCTCTCCTAGCCCTCTAATATTTCGGGTTGCATATTTAAATCGTGATACCTTTTCCACATCGATGTTGTCGTTTAAAGAAAACCCGTCCGGTTTCTTCCCGTGGGACTTGCCAGTGGTTAAAATTTGCCCTGAATGGGTTACGGGCCCAGAACAGGGTACGTCCAGCGGTAGGATTGCTACCTTTAGCCTCTGGACCGGCATGTTTAGGGATGACATTTCCTTCATTCCTGGTGAAACAGTTATATCGCTGTGACTCGGTCGTCATTTCCTAGTTTGTGAGAACAGGGTATACCACGAGAAGGAGAGGATGACTGTTAGGTAGGATAGGCTATAGTATTACACATCACTACCCCTTATCATCATAGTAGACCTTTGAAGAGACTTCTGGATACGTGAGACCGGAACGGGTCAACAAGTGGCCCAAATCCATGAAAGATATATGGTGATGATGATGATGATGATGATGATGATGCTAGGGACTGTTTGATTTGCTTTTGATATGCAGTCAGTTACAACACAATGCACTGTGAAACCTGGACCTCACACATACGAAACCGTATGGTTTCACATTTACTTTTGGGAGGTAATACACTATTCCTGACTAACTTGACTGAGGTTTGTTTTTTTTTTTTTTAGTCTGTGAAGACAGATGTTGCGACTTACGGTTATGAGATAATTTTAAACCCTGCTTCCAGCTGCTTAGGTTATGCAGCTTCGTATGCTATAGGAATGTCACTGTCGAAGGTAAGTGGGTAAGAATTTGGGAAGAGGCTCGCATGCTGTATTTCAGGTTCTTTGAAGACATTCGCCAGAAGAGACTGAGGAATACCACAAAACGTAAGCCACTAGAGCTGCTACGATGATACAAATTCGATCCGGGCGTCTCTCGAACACAGATTTATTGCCTTACCGCTATGAAACGTGTCAAATAAAGCCAGAGTAGCAATGCATGTATCTTGCCACAGAGCATGATCACGTTGCCACCTTGCCACAAATCCTTACCTACACACCACGCATAATCATCCTTCCATTTCATTCTACGAATCTAAACTTTGCTGTTCGACAAGTCTCGCTCAGTAACCTGAGAATCTGTCCTTCTTGAGGTGAAGATCAGTCAATCGTAAACCTCATTCACACAACATCGCATAATGCTGACAGATATCTATGCCCCTAAGCTAACAGAATGGGTGATTCTTGTGGGATCAGTTCTCAGGACGGTTCACTATATAAATTATGTTCCTTTTGAGGTGTGAGTTGGAGTAGTCTGGAACATGAGAACCGATACTGTGAGGGAACCCACTGCCTTCAGCTTCAGGGTGGAGGGATTCAATTTCCCCGAAAATGGAAAAAGCATTTTGCTGCGAAACGTCCCGGAATGGAGTAATTTTCCGTAATCGTAATGATTTACAGTCTACATCTCTTTCGTGCCTTGGTTCTCAACCACAGATTCAGCTGTACCGTTAGTGACAATAATGAACTTAAATAGAAAAGACTAAGCTTCAGCTGGAATGTTGAGTGGAAGACCTGGTTCACACGATGACAGGTGTCGCTCTAATTGCATTTCACCGTCACTCTGCACACATTAATGGACTGCACGCCTAAATCGTGAACACGTTACTTCTCTCAGTGCGAAACACTGAATGTCAATTGAGGTTGAAACCAGAAAACGTGATTTACTGTTCCCTATCAAAAAGCTGTTCGCGCGTGCAGCAGGAAAATCGGGCTTGCGTGTATGCACAGTATCATCCTAGGATAGGCCAAACACGCACCATCTGGTCCGGTGGGCAAGCACGCTCATTGCTTGTACTGGTGGGACACATCTCTATCGTGATGGGACAGATGATGAAGCTAGCGGGGAAAGTGTGTTCCCGTTTAAAGAAATATGAATTTGAAATTCGCAGCCGGGGTAGCGTAATCAATATACTGACTAGGCTGATGCAGATTGGACGATACGTGGTTCGAATCCCTGCAAAGGCAAAGGATAGATCTCCTCTAAAAAACGTGCGGACCGGCTCTGGGGTCCACCCAGCCTCCTTTTCATCGGATAGCGAGGTTCTTTCTCGATGGTAAGACGGTCAGGGCGTGAAGCTGAACACAACTAAATCAAGTGCCGAGGTAAGAGTTAGTGGAACTATAAATTTACAATCCCTATATGCCTCCATGGCATGGAAAGAGACAACTTTCTCTTTAACTTTTGCAGTTTAAAATCTTCCTTTTCTATTGTGCATGTCCTTTTATAATCATGTTGATAGTCTTATTGCAGATACAAATTTAGTGGAAGGATGTGCAAGAACATGTTGTGGCCCACTCAAATTTGTTGCCAGGAAGGGCTGAGTATATCACAACAGGCAAGTCCGGTGACGAATTTCAAACCCTAGGAACCCAAAATAAGAAACGGACCTGGTAGGCGTATGTATCAAAGCCAAGTGAACTACAAAACAGCAGGGTATTTCAGGCGTGGGGGCTCATGAAGCCATCGAAAAAGATTATATATATATATATATATATATATATATATATATATATATTTAAACTGCCCGAACAACACTAACTATTCAGGTAAATTCCGGCGTATTTGTGAAAAAAATGTGCCTCCGTGTGAATATATCCTAACACTGTCAAAGTTTTAGTTATTTGAAAATTTTGTTGTTTGCAGACATAAATGGAGAAATAAGAAACAACAAGCGGAGCGCAACAAATAGACTTGAGAAAGTACAACAGCATATGGTCAACACTTTGCCGACTCTTATCGGTTTATTATACTAATTAACGACAATGGCCTGTTTATTGAAAAAGCAAGTATATTAATAATATTTTATAAAAACTGACCACGTACCTTATCGATATGAAAGGGCCCATTGGTAAGCCTGGCACAGAGGACCACAAATCCAATCCACGCCACTGATCAGAGCCCTTTACACATACGCCCATTTAGCGTTCTCAAAATTCAGCTGGAAGGTAGAATAAATTAAGAGCGTAAGATACCCCTAAGTTCTGCAAGTGATTCCATGTTTATTGAAGGAAGAAGTTTATTTTTACCGCGCTGAGCGTCACTAAAATATAATGACTGGTTCAAGGTTATCAAGAGTATCTTGAGTTTCAGAGATCCATTACTTGATTCCCAGGAAGAACTCCCCTCTCAAACCACAACAGTCCACAACTGCCCGATTCTACAGACCAAAGTTACGACGCATGAAGAGCACCGTAGAAAAATTCATAACTATGTGTAGCCTGTCTGACTACGTAAATAAACACACGTTAAATGGCGGTTCGGTCTGCCGATTAGTGGGTACATAGTCTACTCAGTTGCCTTAGTTATAAGCCATTATCAACGCATCATGGTACAAATGTAATGGTAATTTAAAAAACCAGAATGACCGAAAGTACGTACTTCAGGGTAACGCTGTATACGGTAAGGAAACCAGCAAACGCATACAAATGTATGAAAGTATCATATATTATTGAAATAGTATTCCTTCTACATGTTTCGGCCACTCTTGTGGCCATCCTCAGGGAGGTGCATTACACTTTGATGGATATATCGAGATATTACAGAAGATTGTGAACTAATATCTCAATATATCCATCCCTTGTGATGCAAATCCCTGACGATGGCCACAAGAGTAGTATAAACATGTAGGATGTACACCATGTTAATAATTGCAGATACTTTTGTATATTTATGTGCATTTGTTAGTTTTGTTTTTATCTAATTGCTCAGTGCGCTGTCATGGACCATTGAAAACTTGGTACTTTTTTTATCTTACTAATTAACCAAGTTGGTTAATTACTAAGATAAATATACTGAGATGCACGGTCAGCAAAACATCAAAAACTTGGTACTGTTGTTACTGCTGCAGAACGTACAATGATCATACTGCCACAGTTTGATCACATTTGGTCTGTTTAATTATAACGATGTGTGTGGAATAGAGGTAAGATTGTCACTGGTGTACGAGGGACTATTAGACTCTATTGAGCACTCCGCCACATCACCGCTTAAGGACTACCTCGTAATAGAAATGTGAACGTAATAGGAGACTCCCAATATACAGCCCAGAAATCTCGGTTTCTGGTTGAAATTAAGTTCTGTTTGCCACTGGATTTTACGCTGGCATCTCTACAATGCCGTAGGTTTTATTATTATCGAAGCCTGGAAATTATCGCAGTTTCTTGGGGATCAAAATCAGTTGTTCTTCACAGTCAGCTATCTTCGGTTATGCCAGAATCAAACCTGTAAATCCCCATACCAGTCAGTAAATGGGTTGCAACACCGTCACGTAATCATATCATCTGTTAACAGCCTCAGTAAGGTTATTCTTTATGACTGCAGTAGGGCTCAAAACTTATCATATTTTAGCTTAAGTCATTTTTCCGAGGTGTATTTGACGTGTTAAATGTGACGTGAATTTACGCGTATCGCAGTGTTTACGTGCTGATCCAAATATCGAATATCTGGAACAGAATAGCTTCGAGTTCATGTGTGTGACGTGTGTCACCACCAACATCAAGAACAGTTAGGGGGTTATTGTAATAGTGACTGGAAAGATTGTGCTGTATACCATTGTGACGCTTATAGGTATCAATTAAGGATTCTGTTTATTTTCCTGACGATAAAAACGAGTACTTTAAATTTTCTAGTGTTTTAGTTCCTAACAACAAATATTGGGCGTTCTTTACGGTCCTCTTTTTTTTCTGCTCAAAATGTGATATATAAAACGTGATTCAAAAAGATGGGCTCAATTTCGTACATATATTTCCTGAACTATACATGGTATATGAAAGATCTATATAACATTTGAAAGAGGAAGTCCTACGTTTTCAAGTATTGCTGCTAGAGCGCTTACCTGGCGCACAGCTGTGCAGCAGCGTCAGTTGGGAGCAAAATGGCTACTAAGCAGCATAACATTTTTTGCGTTCGTGAGTTCATTAAAACTGAGTCGGCGACTGCTGTGCAACGTGAGTTTCGTCTTCGTTTCAACATTCAGTCTCCAACGAGGAAGAGCATTTGTCGTTGGAATTACCAATTTGAGCAAATAGGCTGTATGTGTAAAGGCAAAAGCTCCGATCACGTGTATCAGAGGAGAACGTGAGACGAATTCAAGAGAATTTTGAGCGTAGCCCACGGAAGTCAACCCGTAGAGCGAGCAGAGAACTTGGAATGCCGCAACCAACTGTCTAGCGTGTGTTGAGACGCCGTTTACTCTTCAATTGAGTCCATATTTTTAATCACCCTGTATTTTGTTATAATTTGCTGATAAAATCAGCACTTATTTTATATTTTGCGCAAGCAGTAAGGAATAAAGTATCAACAGCAGATTCAGAAGGCTGATACAAACCAAACAATCTGCATTTCCGAGGAACTGTTTCAAACTTTAAATTCTTCAGAGACGTTCGTTTAAAAACAAGCACGCTCCATGTTTCAGAATCAAATATAACAGGCATCATTATTTAGGTGACAATAACTAAAATATATGTAAGTGAACTTCAGAATTCTTTTCCAGTTTAAGGTGTATGACAAGAGCTTCTTACCAACACGGCAAGTCCTTGAAGCAGTTTTACTTCTCTGCTGACAAAGGCACGCAAATTGAGATAGGTGGGTATGATTTTATGGGGCTCATATAAAAGTAATCCTGTGACTAAGCATTAGGCCGAGGAAACTAGACGTGAGACAGATAAGGATCCACGCTGTTTAGAGCTAGATATGGAGAGAATGAATGTATTTTTCCCCGACGAAGTCCACCGGTAGCAACCGCGGCACAGGTTTCTCGGACTTCACAGCCACGATGGCGAAGAGAAAGAACCCAATCACAGCCAGAATTTGAAAGGAAAAACGTAACAAACAAATAAATACGTTGTACACTGAAGGGTAAATGAATACAGCAATTAGTAAACACAAGGACAAGAAAGAACGTAAAAAAAAGACGGAAAGCCAGACAAAAGAATACAAATGTAACTAAATAAATACTTAATTATAACTGGACTGGCAGCTCCACGCTCCGGCAGAATTAGCTCCGATAAAAGGCCCCCGCTACCCATTAAACAGTAGGCTGGATGGGCCTCAGAGCCGATCTGGACTTTTTGGAGGCCAGACATAACCCTGATGCTTCGTTATTCAAAATTTAAAGGGTTTGGAATGGCAGAAGTGCAAATGAATACTCTAAGCGCTTCACGTTGTAACGGATTTATGCGTTCCGGTGTGTAAAAGCTTAATAACCTTTAATTTGTAGGCATAATAAATTTTCACTACAACAAACCCAAACCAACACACCCACTGAATCTTCAGATTGTAATTCAGGTTAGAAATATAAAGCTACTCTTCTTTTATTGTCGGACTACGTAGCAACAACAGTGGTGCAGGAAATATTTTGGCACGGCATATCTCGATTATACAGCTGTCAACTTTACCACGCTCAGAAACGTACCCACCTTTTGAGGGGCAAAAAAAAAATGCCCGTTACTTTCGGAGAACCTGTAACTTTCATTAAGAATCAGATGCTGAGTAATCTCTATAAAGAACTTCGTTTAGAGTCAAAGAGCAGTATGATAAAGACTGCAGTACTGTATGTTTCTTTTAGTAGCTGTCAGAAAGGAATTTATGGGGGTTCGTGCAAGCTTAGCTGACACACTCTTTCTCGCACATATAAGTTACTACCAGAACGCTAATATAGCAATCGGAGTTTTAAATTTCTATGTAGTAACATTTACAAACTATCCGTTCAGCGGAATCACCGGTAACTGTAGCTTCTGACAGTATACAGTTCTGCATATTAGACACGGTCACTCTAACTACGACATTCCACTCTCTTCACTGCCTTATTTTAATCCCATTTCTTTCTTACTTTTAAACAAGTAGCTTAGACACCTGTGTTCTTAGGGGTAGTGTGTGTTGTTACATTTTAATGCTTCTTCTAAAAAAAAATCGTCTTGTCATTTCAGCTATTTCTTATATTTTGAATTGCATTAATACGTTTAATTTCACGCTTCACCATAACATAACATAACATAACATAACAAACATAACATAACATACACTTTATTCGGAATAACTGTCCACTATCTGTACACGTGTAGCAGGAAGCGGATCCCAGAAATTGCCTTATTCAAAATGAATGAACTGATTTTCTGTCTTAGTCACTTTTCTTTCCCACATGAATTCTTCCGTATTGTTTTAAATCCTGCCAAGCAAACCTTCATAGAACAATTTGGTAGCGATAAATCCTTTCTCCTGAACGTTTTTCATTATTTCGTGTATCGTCCACCTAACAGATAATTCACCTGTCGCCTTGATGCACTTCGAGGGTTACGCACCTTGCATCATTTATTTTCTGGAGGCAGGTTTTTTGTTCTTTTACCAAACGTGAAGTTTGTTTATTTAAAATCTGTAAAATCGAAATAATTATTAACAGCTGTCACAAATTTATATCCACTTATTTTTATCTGTTAATTTATGGTGTGTTATCGATGTTGCCCATAAGTCCACTCACGAAGAGTCGAAAATCTTTGTGCTAAAATTTTAAAATGTAAATTTTTCACTTCTCTCGTAACTGTCTTTTTAATAAACTTACCTGCAGCATCTATACTCATAGCTGTTGCTAAGTTTTCTCTTATACGACGTGATTTAAACTCGTCCCTGGGTTTGTTTTCGTGTGATACATTAAACGCGCTAATCCCGACAACTTTGTAGGGTATTCCGACATCACAGTCATCCAACAAATTTAACCATCGCACACTGAACATACAACCTTCATCGTCCTTATGAAAAATTTAGCTTAGAAATGTTTATTTTTTGGGATTGTGTGAGGAATTTCTTATATCTCTTTTGCTAAGTTTTCTCTATATCCCTTCCCACGATAACCGCCAGTCATTGTTCTGATTCGTTACCACGCTTAAATTCTGCTCCTGTACATGAATTACGTGCCTTCTATTGCTAGATTGCATCTTTTTCTACATCAAGCAATAGACATCGCGTGAAACGATCTTACGATTGGCTTTCCCCTTTCCTCTCCTCACGGACCGCCAATAGAGGGGGCGCGTTTCATGCCTTTCTGTCCGGTTTTCATCTGTCATGTCAGAGTTATTCCTCGTGCTGTACAGTACTTAGATTCTCCGAAAGAACATCCCATCGTTTGTGATACATGATTTCCGTTCCAGATCCTCAGTATCCACAGACACATTTACGAGTTGCTGCAGCCATCTTTGGCTATTTTTTTTTTACCAGTCCAAGCATTGCTTGACACAACAACAGTTGACACAGAGAGAGAAGCAAATAATCAACACACTGACAAACTCTATATAACACGTCAAACAAGTTACACGAACATACAGTAACACTACTGGACAAATTCTACATGAAAACCCTCAGAACAGGAGAATGCAGTACAAGTGGGAGGTTTAAGATTTTTTACGGCTGCAGAATTTAAACTGTGGTCCTCTGGGTCCTGCAGCCAAGTAGCCTTTTAGAAGCTTCCTCTGAAACCGTAGCCACCTACAAGGCTGCAATGTGCCACAGTCCGGAATACGACAATCTACGGCAAATTCGTGGCCGAACACCCGACAGAATTATTCTATATTTATAGGTCTTTCCTTTGCAGATAATTTCTATGGCTTGTGTATTAAAACCACGACAAAAAGCTTACAAATAATATTCACTTTTTGAGTATCGTACGTGGCTTACGTTGAGAACCATGGAGCACTCCACGTTCTGATTTCGTAATCAAGTGTTGTACGGAAACAGCGTTGTTGGACGGGGTTCGCTGGCATAAGGTGGTCGGTCTGTGAACTGAATATTAATGTTCCTCTTGTGCCCCCCTCCCCACTTCACCTTCTTTATAGCACTGGGCAGCACATGCGAAAACAGTAAAGACTGCCGCAAGAGCGATTTAAGGACTTCATCACAATTTCCAAACAGTGCTTTTTTTGATAACAGCGGTGGCTGTGAGACAACGTGCGCTCTATTCATGGACCGAGTATAATTTGTACTTGTTGTTGTAGTTTTCTAAGAGAAAATACCAAGTGTACAGATATAAAAAGCACAAAAAAATTATCACGAAATTGATACCATAATAAGTGCCAAAATTCCCGACGTGAAGTCTCGGAATTTTCGAGAGTTACATCATAGATATGTGTCTTCTTAGTTGCTCCGTCATGTTGATAGTATTAAGTCCTTTATTTGTCCAACTAATGCACACAAATTATTATTATTAAATTGTTAAGCAGTTAAAATCATTTAAAATTATAACAGTTGCTCCAACATGTTCCGGTTTACATAAACCATCAGCAGGAATCTCTCAGCCTGTGCTTCGCTAAAGTTACAATGTTGACTTCGGTTACATACCGTTATTTGAAGTTATCCGTATTGTGCACTGTGCAAATTTTCAGTCTGCACAGTGCACGATCCACGAGCATAACAGAGCTGAACAAAATGTGCAGCCACAATACCGATAACTTCAAATAACGGTACGTAACCGAAGTCAACATTGTAACTTTAGCGAAGCACAGGCTGAGAGCTTCCTGCTGATGTTTTATGTAAACCGAAACATTTTGGAGCAACTATTATAATTTTAAATGATTGTAACTGTTTAACAATTTAATAATAATAATTTGCGTGTATTAGTTGGACAAATAAAGGACTTTAATAGATATGTGTACTTACGTGACATGACATTTTCCATACTGATATAACGCACACGAAAGCAATATAATACACCAATATTGCACGTACAGTACACTACACAAGTTCTTCTAACATATTCCGAAACTTCTGTATAACTATGGTGGTGACAGTAGAATAAAGAAACACCAATTATTCATCAAATTATTTTAAAAATTAAAGTTTGTAATTGTTTATTTTATTTGGTTGTGTGTACTTTGCATTATGAAAATTGTTTGTAATAAGGTGACGAAATAGTCACCAAACATTATTAATATGAACAGATCGGCCGTTCTGTTGTGAACAGGTCACTTACTCTGCGATCTTGTTTCCGAGAAATGTACCATTACCATTAGAATGGAGTTACCAGCTTACTCCGAAACGCTGGTCATTGCCGGATTACAGCGTCGTAAATTCGAAAGTCACAACGCAAATCTTCTTCGTCGTGAGACCCTCACAGCACACGTGCAAAAGTTTACTTCCTTCATAAAAAATTTAAAGCCCAATTTCGGGCTTGGGTATGATTCTTTTCCTCGGCTGTTCGGTGACAAAATGTTCCGTTCTTATTCGTTACATACAAATCATTTTCTGTCTTTCTGCACGCAATATTTTGTTATTCTAACTGCTGATAAACTTATTTTGCCGCTATAAGTCTCTTCAGGAGTCGACTTTTATCCAGAGCTACTAAAATTATATTATATAAGACACTAATAAGACCGGTAGTGTCGTATGGAGCGGAAGCATGGACGTTGAC
>Ga0131853_10021242_pt1 | contig 11783 bp, 13 predicted proteins | sample TergutLab28metaG_FD_92764 | JGI IMG/M metagenome (GOLD analysis project Ga0131853, IMG submission 92764) | Labiotermes labralis P1 segment gut microbial communities from Petit-Saut dam, French Guiana - Lab288 P1 (version 2) (version 2) | ecosystem: Host-associated > Arthropoda: Insects >...
AATTGCAAATCTCCCGGCCAATGGTCGAAATAATTAAGATTTTGCGTGTGATTATGCTATTTGTATACCTAATCATGAAATCCCCAAAAGTGGCCGCCACTGCCAGAGCCCCCGCCGCCTCTTATTTCAGAGATAAACTTAATAATAGCCGGTAAAATAAAGCATATTGCAAGCCCAATGATTAAAGAGGTGCCAATACCTATAAATAAAAGCTCTGACAAAATATAGACAATAACAGCAGTCAATATCAATTTGACTATGAACTTCATTTTTTTGCCTCCAACGCATTTATCTTAAGCATCTGCTCTACATCGCCCATGGGGCGGGGGATAATATGCTTTGACAGCACCCCGCCCAAGGCCATAGCCGCCTGTTCCCCGGCTTCTATAGCAGCCTCAATATCCGCAATAGAACCCCGTAGCTTTACCAATACCAGCAGGGGTACTTTAAGGGACTCCACATTTGCCGGTTTGTTTGTGTCAAAAGACTCTATGGTTACATTAGCGGCTTTGCAAGCAGCGTCTGAAGCCGCAAAGGCTGTAACAAGGCCATAAACCTCCAGCAGCCCAACGGCCTGCGGCCCCTTACTCATTGATAATCGCCACCTTTATACCCTCCATTTTAAGGTTTGTTTTTAGTGCTTCATCAACCTGGGTAAGGGGGTATTTGTGGGTTATCAGCTTTTCAAGTGGCAGGCCAATTGCTTTTGCCCGTTTAAGAAAGTCGAAGGTAGTGGCATAGTCGCGCAAGGTGTACACCCAAGACCCTACAACCGTGATTTCTTTTTTGCAGATATCGTGGTGGGGGTTGATGGTGGCGTCCCCATTGTCTACAAAGAACCCAAGCTCGCAAAGGCCGCCGCCACGGCGTACAAACTTCCATACAACACCATGGGCCCCGGGGGAGCCGGTGCACTGGAACGCAAAATCCGCCAGCTTGCCACCGGTTGCGGTTTTTACTGCCTCTATTACTGATTCCGTGTCATTATAGCGTTTTACATTAACAGTTTCGGTAGCGCCAAGCTCCCTGGCAAAGGAAAGCCTTTTATCCTCCCCATCAACTGCTACTATATTATGGATGCCCATGGTACGCAGCACCGCAATCAAAAGTAAGCCAATAGGCCCGCAACCTTGTACCAGTACCCTGCTGTTGAACCGCATAATATTAGTGTTCTTGGCCTGCTCTACCGCGTGTACAACCACGGCAGCAGGTTCTACCAACAGCCTAAGCTCCAGATTTAAGTCATTTACAACAAAAAATGACGAGCCTGCCCGTACAAGCAGGTAATCCCCAAACCACCCGTTAAAATGCACATGGTCGTCGGGAAGCAGCCCGTATACAGATGAAGAGTCTGACAGGTTTAGCTTATTCATGTCGGTCATGGTGATGTCTGTGTCATCATCTACCATTACGCTGGTTACAATCTTGTCGCCCAGCTTTACCGGGTTGCCGGCGCTGTCCAATTTAATATTCTTGCCCATCTTGACAATGGTGCCAGAGCCTTCGTGCCCCAAAACTACAGGGATAAGGTTAAATGGGTCTTTCTTATACTCGTGGGCATCTGTACCGCATACCCCACAGCCTTCTATTTTTACCAAAAGCTCATTGTCCCCTGGTTCTGGGATGGGGTAGTGCTGTATTTCGAATTTTTCTTTTGCCACAAGCATTGCAACGCGGCCCTGGGAAGGGGTTGTTGTGGTTGCAGCACTGCCGGGCTGGCCCATTTCGCTTAGTACCTGCTTTACAATTTTTTCAATGTTTACTGAGTTTATTTCCATATTATCACCTCTCATTGTATTCATACATTGATTTTATATAGTCATCCGCTTCACCATTTGGGTTTGCGTGTGCGGTTGCTTCTTTGATGTACCAGCAATCTTCCAGGGCGTGTACGATAATCGGGATTTTTCCAAATTTCTGTGAAATCAGCCCCTCAGTTTGCAATTGCCTTGCCACTTGGGAAACCATTGTTAGCAATTCGTAATAGCCCACGGGGCCTTTGCCGATATAAAAATAGTTTTCGTCATACATATTGCTGCTGTCTTCAAGGCCTATATTTTCAATTCCATTTTCCTTATACCATTGGAAGAGGACTTTCATCCCTTCGTCATTATCTTCGTCCGGGTTAATAATATTGGTTGTGTTTTGCCGCCAGAAAGCATAGTTCCATCTGGTTTCACAATCCCATGGGGCGTTGCCGCAGTCTTTTTCGGTGTTATAACTGATTGCGAACAAGCTGACATTGCTATATTGCTGATAGGTATAGGCACCATTGGCGTATACAAAAAATGAAATGGCGTATATTCCATCTTCGTCCCATGTTTCTATTATTGGCTTCACTTTCTCATATAAATAAGCTTTTAGGTCTGTCATTGTCCTGCCCCTTTATCGTATACACAAGCTATCCCCCAAAACACAGCGCCGTGCCTTGGTAAATGTCCTTGCGCTGGTTAAGCCCTCCCCAGTCCGGCTTGCTATGGTAAAGGAGCAAAACCCTTCGCCGCCAAAGCCCAGTGCTGCATAAGAAGGGGCGTTTTTCACAAAAACAGCAGTATCAGCGGCCTGGCCAAATAGGGTTAAATAGTCAACATTTTTGGAATGCATATGAACGGTGTGGCGGTTATTTTGTTCAAGTGCCACGGCAATGCGTATCCCTTCGTATACATCCTTGGCCCGGACAATGCCCAGTATGGGCATCATAAGTTCTTCCCGGACAAGTATGTGGCTTTCGGTGCCTTCGAAGATTATGCACTTTACTTCATCGTTGGGCGCAACCCCAATCATTTCAAGCAGCTCCATGGCGCTTTTACCTACGCAATTCCTGTTGAGCCTGTGCTGGCCATTTTTATACTCAAGCACAGTTTCGCACAGTTTTTCAACTTCCTTGGGCTGGGCAACATAGCAGCCATTTTGCTTCATATAGTGAGTTAGCTCGTCAGCGATTTTTTGGGTTGCTATTATTTCTTTTTCTGCAATACAGGGCAGGTTGTTGTCAAAGGTGGCCCCGGCAACTATATTGGCCGCTGCTTGCCTTATATCGGCAGTTTCGTCCACCAATACCGGCGGGTTGCCTGCCCCTGCGCCTATGGCCCGCTTGCCAGATTTTAGTGCTGCGGTAACCACACCTGGCCCGCCGGTTACGGCCAGCAGGGATATGGCTGGGTGGGTGAAGATGGCGTTGCCTGATTCCAATGTAGGCCGGGAGGTAGAAACCGCGATATTGTCCGGCCCGCCTGCCTCAAAAGACGCTTGGTTAATAAGATGAACCGCGTAATTGGAAACCTTAACCGCAGCGGGGTGGGGGTTAAATATCACCGTGTTGCCCCCGGCCAGCATGCCTATTGTGTTGCAAAGCACAGTCTCGCTAGGGTTGGTGCAGGGGGTGATTGCCCCTATTACCCCAAAGGGCCCTTGCTCTACCAAGGTAAGGCCGTCGTCACCAGAAAAGGCCTGGGTTGTTATATCTTCGATACCAGGGGTCTTTGCTGCTAGTAGCTGGTGTTTTGCCCGCTTGTCTGTGGCATTACCCATACCAGTCTCCGCTACTGCCATATCTGAAAGGACGCCTGCGTTTTCTAAGGTTTTTTTGCGTATGTTTGTGATTATTTTTTCACGGGTTGCCATGGGGAGACGGGCTACTTGTTTTTGAGCTTCCCGGGCTTGGGATATGGCTGTTTCTATGTCTGAGTATATGCCATATTCTGCTGGGTTTGCTTCATATGAAATGGGTGTTTCCATGATTGCCATTTCTGGGGCCAGCTCTTTCATGACCTCGTTTACTATTTTTTCTATAAAGTCTGGGTTTTGCACAGGTTTTGCTCCTTTCGGACATAGCAGTTAGTGGGGCGATGCTCTTACATGGGCGAACGCTTTCGGCAAAAATGAGAAAACCTAAAACCGCTAAATCACTGGGTTAAAAGGTTTGGTCAAAACGGCAAATGTGTGGCTTCAGCCAATTTATGGTCTTGCTGTGCCGTGCCGCCGCTTACACCAATTGCCCCTACTAATTGGCCAGCTTGGTTATATAGCGGTACACCGCCCCCTATGGGCAGCAACTTCCCGCCTCCTAGGGATTCCAGTCCAAAAAAGGGCTGCCCTGGCTGTACCAGCTTGCTTAGTTCCAAGGTAGGCATTTTTACCACTGCTGCGGTGAATGCTTTTGCCATAGCCGCTTCTGGGCTTATTGGTAGTGTTCCATCCATCACATGCAGGGCTACAATATTCCCCGCAGCATTTGCACATGCAATTGCTACAGGTAGGTTTATTCCGCTGGCTTTGTGCTCTATTTTTTCTAATATACTTTTGGCGTAAGGTAGGGAAAGTTCCTGGGTTGCGACAGGTTGCGGGTTAGAGTCTTTTAACGCATTCTCCACTGCTGTAACAACCATATCCTCAAAGTCTGCATAACGGGCCATTACATACATAAAATCTGACAGCCGGTTAATATATGAAAAAGTAAAGCTTACATAATCAGAATCCACCGCTTTTGACAGATAAGTCTCTGCCCGCCTTGCCACAGCCCGCGCCAAGTCTAGGGTCGCGGACATGGGGCTTGCCCCATAGGTCACAAAGGAGGTGAGGCTTGGCATCATGGCACATACAGCGTCTATTCGTGACTCCAAAGCTTGAGTTTCTTCTATAAAAAAATCTTCCCAGCCAGCCCCAAAGTGGCTATTGGCTGATGTTTTTTTGCCTGTAGATATCAAGGTCATTATTGTCATTATATTTTTTTGGATTTGTGTCCACTCTGCTTGCTTTGCCCCTTTGCTTTTTATTATGCCAATATGGGCATTGACTTCATCCAGGGCGGCCATTGCTTGTATTGTTGGGTGGTGCTTTGGGATAAGTTTGCCGTCTTGCAGCTTGGTTTCTCCCATGTCGCCGGTTTTTGTGTAAATGTTTATGAAAATGCACCTCCCTTTGGGTTTATACGAACTTTATACGAAACGGGAGCGTTTTACGGTCCGCGCTGCGTTTGTGCCTAGTTTTCTATAATCTGTGAAGCTTGCGCTTGGGCCTATAGTAAATACAGGCTTGTCTTCCTGGCAATTTTTTATTTGCATCACCGCAATATTTCCGCTTATACCAATACCCACATGAAGCCGGGAATTATTAGCTGCATTGTAGGCCAATATTTTTAGGTCATCTTCTTCTCTTTGGAAAATTGCAAATGGAATGCCTTCTTCCTCCAGACCGGCGCATATTTGGGCTAATGCTGCTGGGTCGGCTATTCTTTCATATATATACACGGCTGGCTTCATGTGCTTTCCCCTGCGTATGCCATAATAAGCCCTGTTGCTACTGCGTTCCGCGCCCCTTTTGTACCCTGGATATTGCCCTGGCCGCACACTATGCCAATATCAGCAAAAGCTGTTGACAGAAACCCGGGTATTTCAAAATCATTGGCAGACCCGCCAACCAGTATTACATGTCTTATTTGGTTGTCAAAACCTGGTGAAAGTTTCTTTAAAGCCCTAAGGGCATTGCTTACAAATACCCCGCGCTTAGCCTCTTGCCTTACGCTTACTATTTTCTCCATTGGCCGTTCTTCATCTATTTTTATCATGCCCTGTGGTGTAAGCACTGCTACAGAACCAAATAGCTGCGGGTCAATCCCATCTTCATAAAAAATAATTTCGCCATTTTCTAACCGTATGTGAAACATGCTTTCCACTTTGGCAACGGGGTGCTTCTTTATATTTTCTGCTGTAATATGGCTGGAAAGCCCTAGCTGGGATTGTATCATCATGGTTACCAGTTCCCCGGCCCCTGCAAGGGATACGGACTTTACTTGGCCGCTTTCATTGATTAGTGCAGCATCTGTAGAACCGCCGCCTAAATCCAAAACAGCCAATGGCAGGCCTGCCCCAGGGGTGGTTAGTGCGCCAAGGGCGGCCATTACTGGCTCTACCCCCCTTACTGTGGTGAATATACCGGTTTTATTGGCCAGTTCGCTTGCGATTTCTTCCATAGGAAGCCGCCCGGCTGTTACCATTGCGGCCACAGCTATTGCCTTCTCCAGGCTGGTTTCCCCTGCAAGTGCGCCGGATATTGCCACCGGTGCAAAGGTATCTGCGGCAAACAAATCACGGATTTTGGGGTTTTCATCTGCTCCTGCAAGGGCAGTCATGCTTCCTGCTGCCTTGGCTAGCATTTCACCAATATTTGTACCTGGCTCCCCTTTTATATCTTTGATGCTGCCTGCGGATTCTATTGCCTTGCTTACAGCTTCCGCGCCTTGGTTAAAATCTATATCAATGTCACTAGTGCCTTTTATATATATCTTGCCTATTTTTTTTGGTGCTGCGGTGTTCTTCTTCCATGGGGATTTCATAACAACTGCGGATTTGGCCCCTATTAGGCTTTTGGCTATGGGGGTGATGTTAATTGTTTCTTCTGGGGAAAGCTTTAGCAATGTGGCTATCCCGTAAGGGTTGGACAGCATTGTTATTGCCTGGCCTGGTAGTGCTGCTTCGATTGCTGTTTCAATGCCTTCTTTTATTTTGTGTATATCCCGCACTTCGTCTATTATTGGGATTTTTCTGTCTAGTCTGTTGTATACCAGCACGGCCTCGTCTGCCTGTAATATTGCGCCAGTGATTTTTATATCATGGGCTTTATTTATTATTGCAGCAGCTTCTTCATAACTGATATTGCTGGGTATTACTATGATGAAAGGCTCGTTGGTGGCTACGCTGTCTATGTTTTCGATGAAAATGGTTTTGCCGAAGCCAGTGCCTACACCTGCCGGGGTTTTTGGGTTATGGCCCAGCATAGATGATTCTGTGACTATGGTCTGGGTTAGGGTTTCCATTGCCGCGCCGCCTATTACCGGGGCGGCTTCGTTTATCCTTATTTGGCTGATTGGGTTGGTTTTTGTAAGGCCTGCACTATCCAGTGCTTCTTCCAGGGCGGCTAATATGCCGGTGACATTGCTTACTGTCCCCTTAAGCCCTGTTGTCATTACCGATGCAGTGGAAAGAAACCGGATTTGCCCAGATTCCCTTTCCTCTGCAATACATACTTCGGTTGTAGAGTTGCCGATGTCAACTGCGGCCAGGGTTTTCACCTTAAAATACCCCGCTTTTCGTAAATTTCTGCTGCGTCTTTTACTAATTTTGCGCATATTGGTGCGTTGTATTTTGTAAGCAGGGTGTTGGCCATTTCTGTCAATTCTTCTTTTGTGGCGCGATATGGGCGTAGCTTGCCATACATCTCCAGCAGCAGCTCGTCTGGGATGCTTGTAAGCTCTGCTCCTCTGCGGAAGTTTTGGGCTAGGTGGGGGCGGCCGCTTTTTTCGGCAGCTTCCCCTTGCAGCAGTAATGTTTCCCTGGAAATTTTAATATCCTCTGGGGTGATTTCACCATTTGCTACAGCTTCTATAGTTATTTCCGATTGTTTTTTTCCTGTCTTGGAGGGGACGTCCATATGGGTGTTAAGCGGGTAGTTCATTGGTTATGCCCCCATTCAATAGTTGCTTTGCTACGGTCGGCTTTTTCTGTTTCCTTGATATGCATAAGGGCTGCCTTTACCTGATATGCAGCGCGTATCATTGGGTCATTCTGGGTTGCTATTGGGGTAACACTTTCCCCTTTGGCGTACTTTGCAGCGTTTTTACCAATTTGGCGGTAGTGGGCCATGGTAAGCAGCGGGGCCTGGGGGAAAAGTTCTATATTTGAAAGGATTTGCAAGTCAGTCTGGTGGATAATGGCTGTGCCTTTGGACTGTATGCCAATACCAATGCCAGAGCCGGATAGATCAGCAGCTTCTTTGCCTATTACCGCAACATCAGAGGACTTAAATACTTGCACAATCCTAAATTCCATGCCTTCTTCTTCTATGCCTGCGCGTATTTCGGCAAGGATTTCATCATGGGCAAGGCTGTTTATGGTTTTTGCGCCGCCACTGCCAAAAGCTGGTCCAACACCTATTATTACTTCCTTTGGGTTTTGGCTGCGGGTGATTAAAGGGGGATTTTTGCCTTGAATTTCCTCCAGCACAATGCGTGTGACAAGCCTGACCAGGGCCTCGTCTAGGACATTAAAAGGCGGGGTTTTGTTATTTTCCAATCAAATCCCCTCCCTACTGATTATATTTGGTATGGCTTTAATTTCTTCCCATCGTTTCCCATCAACCCTATACCCTGTGCCGGGGCCTTGGTAATCATTTGGGGCATTTATTGCGGATACAACATTAAAATCCTGGTCCAAAATGGCCGAGGTCTGCAAGTAATCCCCATTTATCCGCTGCTTTAGCATGTTAAGCACCCGCTGGGCAATATGTTTAAAACCGGTTTCGGCCAAGGCTTTTACAATATCAAGCCCAGTAATGCCACGGCGCATAAGGCTTTCTGCTGCGGCAATATCCGCGGCTGCATCCCGTGGCAAAGTATCTTTGCTGCCATGGGCATAGGTAACTGCTTCAACTTGCTGGTCTGTTATTTCGGCCAGATTTAGGTAATTGAAAACAGCTTGCACTGCCATACCCGCCTCCCTGCGGACGCGGACAACTTCCTCTTCTGTAACGGGGCGCAGGCCGCCGTCTACCATCATATCCCTTTGCAAAACATTGTAGTCATCATAATCTTCCGCATCGAAGTTAGAGCCTGCGAATAAATTGTCGTAGTTAGGCTCCCCTGCATAACCGGAAAAAATAAAGTCTGTGCCTGGCAAAAACTGCAGCATTGTGCGCGCAGTGCGCCGCATGTCTGAATGGGAAAAGCTTTGGTCATTGGAGGAAGCTACCTCCAAATCCAAAACAGCGGCAATAAGGTTTTCTGCCAGCACCGCCCGTATGCCGGAAGGAACCGACGCCGGTATGCCAATGCAGCTTACAGACCCGTTTTGGATGCCTTGTGAGCCTGCCCCCTTTGCCGCGTAAAGGCAGCGGGCTTCTAAATAAAGCATGGATTTTTTTTGTGCTGCCCCCATCAAGGCTTCCGAGCCTGTGCCGGAAGTAAACCGGGTTTTAAGCCCCCGGGACGCGTATGCCGAAGCAAGGAAGGCCTTAGAGTAGGGGGTATCATCCCCATCAATAAACACCGGCTCTGTGCCGTATACAGATATAGTTTCTGCATAAGTGGTAAAACCACGGATGCCCAGGGCAAGCTCCGTTGCTTCTTCTACTGCACATTGGGTCATAACCCCTGGGCGGCCTACTTGTGCGCCTATAAGCAGGGCTATCGCGTTAAGGGGGGCGTAGCGGGCTACACCCACAGTGGTTTCTTCCTCCGCAAAGCCCCTCAGTGCACCTTCTGCACTGTCTGCTGCTATCTGCACCGGGTCATCTTTGAGGTTGGTAATGTGGGCCTGATTGGCGGGGGTGCTTCGTGCCCGCATTTTTTGCATTGCCATCATCATTTCCACAACATTTAGGTGATTCATAACCTCTGTAATTTTGGCAGGGGTTATTCCGGATGCTATTTCTACTATTTCTTTGCGTGGGACGTTGATATCGGCCAGCTTGCGGGCGATTTCTATTGAGGGGATGTCCATGAAATGGGTTTTGGATGGGTTAATAGAATAATCGGCTATAAAGCAGTCGATAAAATCGAAATTTTCACGGGAAACGCCATCCAGCTCTACAATTACGCCATTTTCAACCCTTATAGACGGCTTAGGGTCATAAGGGCTGTGCATTGCCATAAAACCGGCTTCCGGCCATTCGTTTATAAAGCCGTCGCGGTTTACCGGCCGGTTATTTAATATTTGAAAGCGCTTAGATTTTTTCATGGAAACCTCGTGTTTTATTTCGAGAAATTGGCTAATACTTTGCGGACAACTGCCTCTACAACTTCCGCATTTACATCAGGGTAGGGGGCTTTTGCTGGTTCCGCATTTCTTGCGCTTGGCTCGTGACAGTTGCAGTGGCAGCCTTTGCCATTGTTTAAGCGGGCGCAAATATCTGCCGGGTGTTTACCTGGCAGGCCCATTTCTTTGCGCAGTTCGTATAATCTTGTGACTTTTTCTTTATCCAGTTGCTGGGGCTTGCCTATTTGGTTTGAAATGAAAAGCAGCTTGGCGTAAAACTCTAAAGATTCCATTTTGTGATATGCCTGAAGCAAATCCCCGGCATAGGAAAGAGCGCCGTGGTTTTCTAGAAGCACGGCGTCATAGTGTTGCAGATATTCGGCTACTGCATTAGGGATTTCGTCTGTGGAAGGGGTGCCATATTTGGCGATAGGTACACAGCCTAGGATGATTATTGCCTCTGGCATTATAGGCTCGGTAAGGGGGGTGCCCACAATTGCGTAGCTGGTGGCATATGGGGGGTGGGCGTGGACTACAGAGTTAACATATGGCCGTTCTTTGTAGACCCGCAAGTGCATTTTAATTTCAGATGAAGGGCGGAAGCCGCCTTTGGCTTGTAGTACATTGCCATTGGCATCCACTTTGCAAATCATGTCTGGGGTCATAAAACCTTTGCTTACGCCGGTGGGGGTACACAGGAATTCATTTTTGCTTATTTTTACAGAAATATTGCCGTCATTGGCGGCTATAAAGCCTTGGTCATAGATTCGCTTGCCTATTTCGCAAATTTGCTTTTTTACTTCAAATTCTGATGGCATTTGGATTCCCTCTTTCGTTTCATTATTGGATTGTCCATACAATACCACAATAATAGAAACAAAACAACATAGTCACAGATATTTAATGTTATTTTCTTGAAAGAACCGCACCCATTCTGGTGGGATGTTATCAGAGACGACTAGGTGCACCCGCTTAAAATCTAAAGTTTTAGCAAATGATAATTTTCTAAATTTGCTGCTGTCAACTGCTAATATAAGCTCCCTAGCGTTGTAAGCCATGGCTTTTTAATGTCAGTTTCGTCTAAGTTTGACTCCATCACGCCCTTTTCAAAGTCTAGGCCTTTGCAGGAGATTATGGCTTTATCTGCGGTTAGTTGGTTTAGTGTGTGTATTGCGGTGCTTCCAACCAGGGAAAGGGATGACCCGCGAAGGGCACCCCCTGTTGAAATAACGTTTATATTGTCAGTATTTGCACACTCCATCAATATTTCTACTGAGTTGGTTATGATGGTCAGCTTATCCAGTAGCTTTAGCTTCCTTGCTATGTGTACGCATGTGGAAGAAGCGTCTAACATAATATTTTCTTTTGGCTGGATAAGCTGGCGGATTTTTTCTGCTATTAAGATTTTTTGGTTTTTATTTGTTTCTGCCCGCATTAGGTACGGAAGCTCCGCAGATATATTATCTGCCAGCACAGCCCCGCCGTAAGTTTTTTTAAGTAAACCCTCTTTTTCTAGCTTCTCCAAGTCTCGGCGGATGGTTTCTTCTGTTACTTTATATTTTTTTGCTAATTCTGGGACTAGTACCCGTTTTTCTGTTTCTAGGGTGGATAGTATGTGGCTTCTTCTTTCTATTGCAAGCATGGTGCACCTCGGTTGGTTTGTATTTTCTGTGGTTGTGTGTATTTTATTTTAAGAAACATCATGCGTCAACAAACGCCAAATACCCCAAAGCGTGTTGATTGCTTTGGGGTATTTGGGTTTGTTGCTTATAATCTTTACAATATTTTTCAAGACCCTGCTCAAACCGATAAAAATTCCACCGCTGATAAATACTATTACGCTTACGATTCTAAAAATCACATCTTTCTAAGAAGCTATGTTCATAGGGTTCAATGTCGCTTTGGCGGTCAGATTTACGCCACTCTGCGTCAGCTTTTTCTAGCTTGCCTTCTTGGCAAGCGTCGAAAAAGCCTCCTTGATTGGCGTAAATCTGCCGCGCCAACTCGACATTGCCCCCTATGAACACAGCTTCT
>Ga0131853_10021243_pt1 | contig 11782 bp, 12 predicted proteins | sample TergutLab28metaG_FD_92764 | JGI IMG/M metagenome (GOLD analysis project Ga0131853, IMG submission 92764) | Labiotermes labralis P1 segment gut microbial communities from Petit-Saut dam, French Guiana - Lab288 P1 (version 2) (version 2) | ecosystem: Host-associated > Arthropoda: Insects >...
GCAATACTGGTCCTCCCCCCAGCCGCATTTTTTGCTTACTTTTTTGGGCGGAGGCAAAAAAGTAAGTGCCCCCGCGGCATGAGCGGTTCAATATTCCTCGCCCGCAGGCGAATTAAGACTTGGCCTTGACCTTAACGACCTTGACCTTATGATCTTAAAGACCTTGCCTTTGACCTTAAATCCCCAAGGCCCTTGACTTTCAAAACCGAAGTTATTTCAAAAACAATTACCGCAATAGCAGGAGGAAGAAAAATGCTTAAGCTTAGCGGAGTAAGCGCAGGCTACGGTGGCAAAGACGTTGTAAAAGACGTTTCTCTGTGTCTGGGTTCCGGCGAGTGCCTGGCAGTGATAGGCCCCAATGGTTGCGGTAAAACCACCCTATTGCGAGCCATCTCCGGGGTTTTGCCATTTCGGGGGGAAATTGCGATCGGCGGTGAAGAAATACGCGGCCTGCCCCCCCGCCGGCTGGCTGCCAAAGTCGCCATGCTTAGCCAGATATCGGGGGCGTACTTTGCTTACAGTGTCTACGAGACGGTGATGATGGGCCGATACGCCCAGACTAAAGGCGGCCTGCTCGGCCTACCCACGGCTGAGGACAAAGAGGTGATAGCCGACTGCCTCAAAGCAGTAGGCCTGTGGGAAGAGCGGGACCGCCAGATAACCGAGCTCTCAGGTGGACAACTCCAGCGGGTGTTTTTGTCCCGCACCCTGGCGCAGCAGCCCCAGCTGCTACTGCTGGACGAACCAACCAACCACCTTGACCTTAAGCATCAGGCCGAGCTTGTCGACTATCTGGGCAGCTGGGTGAGCGGGGGAGAGCGTGCGGTGGTCGGGGTCTTCCATGACATAAACTTGGCTCTGCGCATGGACGGAAAACTGATGGTTATGAGCGAGGGCAAGGTGCAGATGATCGGCCCCCCGGAGGAAATTATCTCCGGACCTGTGTTGGGAGAGGTTTACCAGATGGATGTGGACGGGTACATGAACCAGACCCTCAAGTTTTGGCGCAAAGACTGTTAAGGCTTAACTGTCCTGTAAAATCCGTGTTTACAGAGAGGTTCGTATGCACACACAGCACATCTTGCCAGTTGTCCGCTGAGTGCGCCTCAAGAAAAAACGCCAGTTAGACACAGTGCACACTTTTTGCCGGTAAAAACGTTGGTAACATGTTATCAAATATTATCTGACAAGCGGTCCTTTCCCACGCAAAGTGACAGAAAAGACCCGGATGCGTTGACTTTTCACCCCAGAAGAAATATAATTTCTAGATATCGTTCGTAGTTTATCGTAGGACGGTTGGAGAGAATTTGACGAAGGAGGAGCTGAGTTATGATGAAGAAGAGCAAAATGTTTTACCGAATTGCCGCGATAATGGTGGCGCTGGCTCTACTTGCTGCTTGCGGCAATGGCACTGCACCCCCGCCCGCACAGCCAGACCCCGGAACCGGTGAGCCCGTTCAGGGCGAAATCAGCGCACCCGCCGGCGAGGTGACTGAAGTCACTATTGGCCTGCTGGGTCCGTTCACCGGCCCTGTTGCTTACTTTGGAACTTCGGTGCGGCACGGCGCCCTGCTATACATCAATGAGTTCAACGCACGCGGTGGCCTGCAAATTAACGTCCAAGAGTTCAACGAAGAGGGCGACCCAATGCTGGCGGTTACCGGCTACCACGACCTGTTTGACCGCGGGGTAACTGCGATCATCGGCTCGGTTACCAGCGGCCCAACTATTGCGGTTGTGCCAGAAGCCTTTGCCGATGGTATGCCTATGATTACCGCCTCGGCCACCCACGCGGCCGTAACTTTTGACGAATCCACCGGGCAGTTGTGGTCCAACATGTTCCGCTCCTGCTTTATCGACCCTTTCCAGGGCGTCAAGATGGCTGATTTTGCTTCGGAAGTTCTAGACGCGTCTACTGCTGCTGTACTTTTCAGCAACGAGATTGACTACTCTATCGGCTTGATGGAATCCTTTATAGAGCGCGCCGAAGAGCTTGGGATCGAAATTGTCGCTGTCGAGACTTTCGCCGACGATGCTGTTTCTTTCCACAGCCAGCTTACCAACATTGCGGCAGTTAACCCCGATGTCATGTTCTTCCCGGCCTATGTACGCCATGTTGCCCTGATGGGCCCGCAGAGCGTAGAAGTCGGCCTTGACACTATTTTGCTGGGTGCCGATGGCTGGAATGGCTCTATCGCTGCAATGGCCGACCCCTCTTCGATAGAGGGAGCCTACTTTATCAGTGGCTTTTCCGAGGAAAGCGAAGACCCGATGGTTCAGGCATTTATAGCCAATTACTACGATGTCACCGGCTTTGCCCCCAACATGTTTGCAGCCCAAGCCTACGACGCAGCCATGATTCTCATTGCCGCCCTTGAGCTCGCAATAGCCGATGGTCTCGCCCCCGGCACCCGGGAGTTCAAGGACGCCACAATTGCCCATATGTCGGCCACCAACCTGACCGGCGTTACCGGGCATATTACTTTTGATGAGTTCAACAACCCACAAAAGACCGCTTTTATCATAACGGTAGATGGCGGCACAGAAAGCTTCTGGGGCACTTTCTAAAATTCTAAAATACGGTTCTGACCACCAAGGCAAGGGGGGCGCTCGTTAGGGCGCTTCCCCACCTGCCTTTTAGGAAAGGTGAACAGCCATGTTATTTATTACCCATCTCATTAACGGGTTGCAAATGGGTTCGATTTACGCCCTGGTAGCGCTGGGGTACACTATGGTCTACGGCATTATAAAACTGCTCAACTTTGCCCACGGCGACATAATTGTGGTGGGCGGATACATAGCCCTCTTCTCAATTACCCTGGGCAGGATGCCCGCCGTGCTTGCGGCGCTAGTAACTGTAGCCGGGTGCACACTGCTCGCCGTCATTATTGAAAAACTTGCGTATACGCCGTTGCGGCTTGCGCCCCGGCTTTCGCTGCTTATAACAGCTATTGGCATATCTATGCTGCTGCAAAACTTAGCGCAGCTCCTATTTTCTGCCAACGACAGGCCGTTCCCCGGTCACCTGCTTTTCCCCGTGGGCAGCGTCTCTCTTGGCGGTGTAATGATAACCTATACCTCTATGATAACCATAGCCCTTAGCATAGGCTCTATGGCAGCCCTGCACCTACTAGTTAAGAGCACCAAGCTGGGCAAAGCCATGCGCGCTGTCAGCGAGGACCAAGGCGCCTCCCAGCTAATGGGGATAAACGTAAACCATATTATTACCTTTACTTTTGCCGTTGGCGCGGCCCTTGCCGGGGTTGGTGCGCTGCTTTACGGTGTGCGCTTCCCGCTTATTGCCCCAACCATTGGGGCCATGCTGGGGCTTAGAGCGTTTGTAGCCGCTGTATTCGGGGGGATAGGCTCTATTCCCGGAACAATGGTTGGTGGTTACGCTATCGGTCTTCTGGAGGCTTTAGTTACAGCCGCCGGGCTTTCCGGCTGGGTTGACGGCGTCGTCTTCCTGCTGCTTATAATAGTGCTTATGGCTCGCCCAACCGGACTTATGGGGCGGCCTATTATGGAAAAGGTTTAGGGGGCGCACGTAATGAAGCGGTTTACACTGTCTATGCCCGTGCGCTATATAATCAACACTACGCTGATTATTTCTCTTTTGCTTGTTGGCAACCAGATAGTCGGCAGCGGTATTCTTGGCCGGGCACAGACCTCCATCATCATCCAGGTTGGGTTCTTTATAATCCTCGCGGTCTCGCTAAACATGGTTACCGGCTACCTGGGGCAGCTGCCTTTGGGACATGCCGGTTTTATGGCGGTTGGGGCGTACGCCGGGGCGCTCTTTTGGCGGGCACAGCTTTTGCCCGGCATGGCCTCGGTTGCTGGCGGGCTGCTTGTGGCCGGTGTTGCGGCGGCTATTACCGGCGTTATCATCGGTGTGCCGGCCCTGCGATTGCGGGGGGACTACCTGGCTATCATAACCCTGGGCTTTGGCGAGATTATCCGGGTGGTGCTTAACAACCTGGACGGTGGCATAACCCTGGGCTCCGGAGAAAACGCTTTGGTGGTGTTCAACACCTACGGCGCGCGCGGCTTGCTCAACATACCGCGGTACTCCTCATTTATGGTCGTTTACATCTGCGTTATTGTGACCTGCATTGCCATACACATGATAATGAAAAGCCGCCACGGCAGGGCGATACTCTCGATCCGCGAGAACGAGATTGCCGCCGAGAGCTGCGGAATTAACACCACTTACTACAAAGTTTTGACCTTCGCGGTCTCGGCGTTTTTCGCAGGTGTTGCGGGGGCGCTGTTTGCGGGTAACATCGGGATGCTCACACCCGCCAACTTCGACTTTATGAGAAGCATTGAGATTTTGATGATTGTGGTATTGGGCGGGCTCGGCTCAATGCTGGGCAGTATAATTGCCGCTGCCGTGCTGACAATGCAGCCTTTGCTGCTGCAGCCGCTCAACGAATACCGGCTGATAATTTTCGCATTTTTGCTGATAGTAGTCATGATCTTCAAGCCATCCGGGCTGATGGGCAACTACGACTTCTCGATGAGCAGAATTATCGAAAAGATCGTAAACCGCGAGTACTCGCCTCGTGCCTGGCTGCTTAGGCGCAAAGAAGCTATCACAAAGTTTTTAAACTGGCGGCAAGAGCGACCGGGTCGACATAAACATGGGGAGTAAAGGGGGCAAAACTTATGGCAAAGCATGACCCGAGAAAGCCCTTTGTTCCCGAGCGGGACCACGATAAATCCCCCGTCCTGGAATGCGTAGGGCTCGGCATAGATTTCGGCGGGCTTACCGCGGTGAACGACTTCAACATCACAATTACCCCCACCGAGATTTGCGGCCTGATAGGTCCCAACGGCGCGGGCAAAACTACGGTGTTCAATATGCTCACCAAGGTTTATAAGCCAACCCGCGGCGCTATCTACCTGGATGGCAAAGACACCAAGGACCTCAACACTATGCAGGCGAACAAGGCGGGGCTTGCCCGCACCTTCCAAAATATCCGCCTGTTTAAAGAAATGACCGTGCTCGAGAATGTACTGGTGGGCCTGCACAACGAAATGGACTACGGCATATTCGGCTCGTTGTTTAGGGTGCCCAGCTATTGGCGGACAGAAAAAATCGCCAAAGAGCGCGCTAGGGAGATGCTCTCTATCTTCGACATGCAGGACATGGCAGAGCACAAGGCGGGCAGCCTGCCATACGGCTCGCAGCGCAGGCTGGAAATTGTTCGGGCACTTGCCACAAACCCCACCGTTCTGCTGCTCGACGAGCCGGCCGCCGGTATGAACCCCAACGAGACCGAAGAGCTGATGGAAAACATAAAGAAAATTAACAAGACATTCAAGATAGCTATTCTGCTCATAGAGCACGACATGAACCTGGTCATGAATATCTGCGAGGGGATTGCGGTGCTCAATTACGGCAAGATTATCGCTAAAGGCACACCGTCCCAGATACAAAACAGCCCCCAGGTTATCGAGGCTTACTTGGGCACAGGGGGAGGTGGCCAGGATGCTTAAGATCGAGAACATGAATGTCTATTACGGCAACATACATGCCATCAAGGACATAAACTTCCACGTAGATGAAGGCGAGGTCGTAACACTTATAGGTGCAAACGGCGCGGGTAAGAGCACTATCCTCAAGACTATATCGGGGTTGCTGCGCTCGAAGACCGGCACAATATCATTTGATAGCGAGGAAATAGGCAACGTGGCCTCCCACGCTATCGTTAAGCGAGGGTTGGCCCAAGTGCCCGAGGGCAGGCGAATTTTCTTGCAGATGAGCGTGCAGGAAAACTTGGAAATGGGACACTATACCCAGCAGGGCTCCACCCTAACGGGGCGGATGGAACAGGTATACGAGCGTTTTCCGCGGCTGCTTGAGCGCCGCAAACAGGTTGCAGGCACTCTCTCGGGCGGCGAGCAGCAAATGTTGGCCATGGGCCGTGCGCTTATGTCCCGCCCCCGGCTGCTCATGCTCGACGAACCCTCAATGGGGCTTGCCCCCCTGCTGGTCGAGCAGATATTTGAGATTATCGGCGAGCTAAACCGGGGTGGGGTGACTATCCTGCTGGTCGAGCAAAACGCCAATATGGCGCTCAAGGTGGCACATCGTGGCTATGTGCTCGAGACCGGCAGAATAGTCACGGCGGACAGCGCGAGTTCCCTGCTTGAAAACGACGCCGTGCGCAAGGCCTACCTGGGCGGCTAGTTTTTTAGAATTAATATATTGACCCCGAAGTGAGAGCGTCACTTTGGGGTCAATGTTGATAGAAGCGCAACCAATCAAAAAAAAGAGAGAAGGGTGCCGGAAAACGTCAGCTCCCGGCGAAATGGTGACTTGACTATGAGGAAGAGTATCAAGTGGATTGCAGCGCTAGTGCTGGTAATAGCCATGGCATTGGCTGGCTGCGCTGCGCCAACGTTCCCACCCGAGACGGCTGAGCCTTTGGAAGACGACCAATACTACCTGAGAGAGGAAATAGCGGACGACGCCCAGATAGAAGCAGAACCCCTGGAAAGCCGTTTGCAGCCTGCTATATCAGAAGATGAAATCGACGACGATATTGCGGACGAGGAGCCCGAAGACGAGCCAGAAAACGATCTGCTAGAGGAAGAAGAAACCCCGCCACAACCCGACCCGGAACCGCCTCAGTCCGAGCTGCCCGCAGAGTCACAACCACAGACCGAGCAACCCGCCCAGCCTACGCCACAGGCGGCGCCACAAGCGCAGGCTGTTCCCCAGGCAGCGGAGCTGACTATCGAAGCCACAAGTGATAATGAGACCGCTGAGGAAGCACCGGCACTGGCAGGTACAGCTGCATTTGCTGGTGAAGTGATTAGGCTGGTTAACATAGAGCGCTCAGCGGTCGGTGTGGGTGCGCTGACAGCCCACCCACTTATGGGAAATGCCGCCCAGATACGTGCCCAGGAGCTGCCAAGGTTGTTCTCCCACGACCGCCCAAACGGAAGTGAGTGGCATACGGTGTTCGGTGAAGTGGGACTGCCGTTTACTGTTAGTGGAGAAAACGTCGCCAGCGGCCAAGCAACGCCGACCGACGTTATCAGAAGCTGGATGGGTTCCACAGGGCACCGGAACAATATCCTGAATGGCGAGTTTTCTTACATCGGGGTAGGGGTCCACAGGGGCGCGAGCGGCAGGTTGTACTGGGTCCAGCTCTTCACGGCATCTGTGGGGTAAGCCTTATCGAGTTAGCATACTCGCAAAACGAGCTTTAGGGTCATTTATCAGCGCTGAGTGTCTCCTTGCGCTGGTGGATGGCTCTTATTATTGGCAGCAGCAAAACCGTTACAAACCCGGCGGCTACCCCGTTGTTATAGAGGTTTATCCCACCGGCAGGCTCGGCCAAACTGGTTACAAGATGCAGGTGTATTGCCCCGGCAATAACCCCCCAGTGCCAGCCAAATTTTGCGGGTATGGGCGAGAGGCAGGCTACGAAGAAAAACGCGACCGCAACACCGGAATCCTGCAGGCTTAGCGGGCTTAGCAGGGTACCCAGATAAATACCCGCCATAAGGGAAGAGGCGCTGTATACCTGCTTGCCGTTAGCCCCAAAGCCCATAACCGAGAGTATGGCCCCCAGCACAAGCCCGGTTATCTCAATGCGGGCCACAAATGTCATAAGGGTGCAGAACAACCCCAGAATACCCATGTTTACATAGCAAATATAGCCGTAAACCGGGTAGTAGTCGTTGTGTTGGCCCCGCATCGAAAGCGTGCGTTTAAAAGCGTCGCGCACATCCCCGTGCATGTATAGGCCCACAAAGATAAGCCAGAGTGAGATACCCACCAAGAAGACGCTGATTATCGTATTGTTGCCGCTGCTCCACTGGTCGTTCATCTCGTAGGCAAGGCCGTAGCTTGCGAGTATAGAGGTGATGATTATCGCCAGCATACCCGCAGCGAACCCGCCGTTGTAAAGGTTAAAGCCGTCGTGAGCCTTGAATATATTCTTGGCTATGGGGTCAAAGATAAAGCCTATCAGAACACCCATGCAGATTGCGAAAGCTATGTTGAGCAGGTCGCTGCCGGTGCCAATAAACACCTTCTGTGTCACCGCCGGAGCCAAAGACGCAGCCACCAAGCAAGTTAGGATGCTTACGTTGAAGTTCTGCTTCATAAACTTAGAGTACAGCCAGGCGCCGAAGAATATTGGCAGCACATTAAGCGGGTTTTTGCCGAAGAAGGCGAACCCCAGCACCAGCCACAAGTTCGAGATAGTCGCGCTCTTTGCTTCGTGCTTAAAGAGCACGAGCATACCCAAAGCCAGCAGCGAAGTCAGCGCCGCGTTTAGCAGGGCCGCGCCCAAACCGCCGACGTAAACATAGTCGGTGACCAAAAGGTCTGGTGCGCGCAATATGTCCACAAACCCCTCGAAAAGTGAGAGCGAAGGGTTGAGCGCAAAAGCAAAAGCCGCGAAGAACAGCACGGTGGTGAGAAACACCTTGTGTATACTCTTGAACCAGTCGGTCATCTTGGTATCAGCTCCTAGTGAGATATCTTTCTTGATTTTTATGTCAGGCTCATCCGGCCCCAAATTTGTTTAAAGTCTGCAAAGCTATCTTCGCTGTTGCGGCCGGCGTCGATCTCGAACACCGCGCAACCGGGGAAGTCCAAGTCCGCGAAGTCCTGCTCGTCGGCTAAGTATCTGCGACAGACTTCGGCGTAGTTGGGCCGGGCCTGTCCGCTCTCCCGAAGAATGGAGCGCTCTAGGCGGGTTTTGTCGTTTGCTGTCAGGTTAATAATAACCATGTTGCCCGCCCCGATTTTCTCGGCCAGCTTTTTTGCGCCCTGGGTGGTGGTGATGATTATAGCGTCGCTGCACAAAGGCAGCTCAAATACAGCGGTGAAGTAGTGCCATACGCCGCGCACAGTGTTGTACCTGCGCTTCTCGATAATTTTGCCCTGGCGCTCAAGCTTGTCCATCTGGTCTTCGGACACGAAGTGGTAGTGCACACCGCAGGCTTCGTCCTCGCGCTTGGGCCGGGTTGTGTGGGATACCACCGGCGTGAGGGCTGCGCCCAGCTCCGGGTGGTCGACAATCCGCTTGAATAGGGTGTCTTTGCCCACCCCGCTTTTGCCCAGCAGGCAGAATAACTTGGCCATCAGCTTTTTTGGGCCTGCTCGGTGTATAGCTTGTCCGCCAGCCGCTCTGAGGTACGGGTTACCTTTGCCGAGAGTGCGGCCAGGTCGAGAGTTGTCAGCTCCCGGTTTTTGAGTACGTGGCTGCCGCCGACAAAGACGTCGGTCACGTCCGAGCCGGTGGCGCAGAAAGCCACGCTGGAGGCAACGTTCTCGTGGTGGCCAATCCGCAGCGGTGTCATATGCGGGCCGGTGGCGTCTATCAGAATTATATCCGCGGCTTTGCCAGGCTCGAGGGAGCCTGTCCGGTGCTCCTGCCCAAACAGCGCCGCCCCTTTGATGGTAGCCATGTCCAGCAGGTCGTGGGTGGAAAGGGTGCGTATCCCGCTGTTTAAGGTGTGCAGCAGTCCCATGCCTTTCATCTCGCGGAAGATGTCGCTCGAGTTGTTCCACATGGCCCCGTCTGTGCCCAGGCCGACAGATATGCCGGCCTTCAGGTAGCCGGGGATAGGTGCGATGCCATCGGCTATCTTCATCTCGCAGAGAGGAGTGTTGGCAACCTTGGCCCCGCTGTCAGCCAGGTATTTTATTTCTTCGTCTGAAAGATAGACTGCGTGAGAGCAGATCATATTTTCGCAGAGAACGCCCCACTTGTGCAGCAGCGAGACCGAGGTGTCGCCGTATTTTGAGAGGACTATATCCTGCCGCCATGTGGTCTCGGCGGTGTGGAAAGTTTGCAGCAGCCCGGCTGACTTTACAATTGCGCCGATTCGCCGCAGCAGCCCTGGCTCGAAGTCTTCTTCCGAGATGCTGCCGACAACCGGGATAAGCCCGTGGGCTTTGCAGTCGTCGGCGAAGTCGCGTAGGGCAGCCTCGCTTAGCAGCTCTTCTGGCTTTGTGAAGTCGGGGCGGATATCTTGGGCAAGAGCGCCTTTTATTCCAGTCTGGGCCATTGCTTTTGCAGAGTCATCCAGCCCCCAGTACATGTTCTCGAGGATGAAGGTTGTGCCAAAGCGCAGGGCCTCGCAGTAGGTCAGCTGCCGGGAGTAGTACCTGTCCTCGTCGCTTATATACCGGTAGAACCAGTTGCTGCGCTCGAAGGCTGAGTTCTGTTCCTGCAAGGTGAGATCGTCGCCCAGCCCCCGCCCCAGGGTCATATCGCCGTGGCAGTGGGCGTTCACCAGCCCGGGCATGACAATTTTGCCGCCCGCGTCGATTTGGGCGGTTGCGCTCACACCCTCTTTGCGGCCAGGGGTGACGTACTCGATATTCCCGCCCGAGACGCCCACCGAGCCGACAAACGGCGCCCACCTGTTGTGCGGGGATAGTATTATGCCACCGAAGATCTCTGTATCCAACTTGCCGGACAGGAGAACCACCCGCCTTTCTCAATGGATACAATTATAACATACAATTCGTTAAATTTCTATCGAAAAAATTCTGCCCCTGTGCAAACACTAAGTTTGGCAGGGGCAGCTGCGTTATGAAGGCAGGTTCTTAGTCTTTTTTCTCGTTTGAGGGGATGACCAGCCAGGCGTCTTGCAGGCCCGGCAGTGCACGTATGCGTGCGAGGTCTCTGCGTGCGCCGGCCTCGTTATCTGGCCAGGTGTAAGCGCCCAGTTGAATCCGAGCAAGCAGGCGGGGCTGCTCACCATTGTAGGGTATTCCCAGCGACGCGCACGCACCCTGGGCGATGGCCTGGGCATACGCCTCAAAGTGGGTGTCGAACAGCCGATTGTCCTCGGTGTTTGAGATAAAGCCCAGCTCAACCAGCACGGAGGGCATCCGGCTTTCGCGCAGCACATGGAAGTTCCCCCGCTTGATACCGCGGTTGCTCTGCACCCCAACTTTGACAACCCGCTCAAGGATTTCCCGTGCCGCGCCTTCGTCCATTGCGCCGGCTATGGTGTAAATCCAGTTCTCAAATCCATTGGCAGTTGAGTTTGTAAACGCGTTGCGGTGCAGGGAGATATACAGGTCTGCCCCCACCCGGTTCGCGTGGTTTGCGCGGTCCCCCAGGGATACAAAAACATCCTGCGTGCGGGACATTACCACGGTGACGCCCGGCTGTCTTTCCAGCAGGGCTTGCACCCGCAATGCCAGCCTTAAGTTGTCGTGGCTTTCAAAGCGTGTGCCGTTAACTGCACCGGGGTCGCGGCCACCGTGGCCCGGGTCCAGGAAAATCGTCTTATTCATTTTCGTCTGCTCCTCTATTTGGATTTGCGGCGTCTGCCAGACCCTCGCCTATGATATAGGAAATAAGGGCAGCCCCGCTCATGATGATAGCGGCCACCTCGGTTGCCAGCTCACTCGAGCCGCCGCTTATGATGATTATCGGTGTGACAAACCCAACCACCGCCGCCCAAAGTTTGCGGCTGGCGAGTTTGCGCTTCCAATCTGTTTTCATTGCTTGCGTACCTCCAAACGCTATATGTTTGCCCATAGACATTATATTCAGCTACTGTGGTAGGGTGTGCAGGGTATAAGTGCCCGCTGGTAGTGACCAAAAAGTGTCGGCTTTGTGGGTCGATGTTTTTTATAGGTCGCGGTCTTAAGGTCAAAGTCTTTAAGGTCATTAAGGTCAAGGCCAAGTCTTAATTCGCCTTCGGGCGAGGAATAATGAACCCGCTCATGCCGCGGGGGCACATACTTTTCTTTGTCTCGCCAAAGAAAAGTATGCAAAAGAAAGGC
>Ga0131853_10021244_pt1 | contig 11782 bp, 17 predicted proteins | sample TergutLab28metaG_FD_92764 | JGI IMG/M metagenome (GOLD analysis project Ga0131853, IMG submission 92764) | Labiotermes labralis P1 segment gut microbial communities from Petit-Saut dam, French Guiana - Lab288 P1 (version 2) (version 2) | ecosystem: Host-associated > Arthropoda: Insects >...
CAGGGTTCAATTCTGGGCCCACTTTTGTTCATATTATATATCAATGATCTACCAAATGCTATTATGCAAAATGTTACCCCAATAATATTTGCTGATGATACAAGCATAGTGATCGCTAGACAGAACGCAAATGAACTACAAGAAGATCTTATGCAAACTTTTAATCAAATATTGAAATGGTTTAAACAAAATTTTCTTTCCTTAAACATCAATAAAACTTATTTCACTCAATTTCTTAGTAAAAATGTAGCATGCTCAGATATTAACATTATTTATGACTTAAAATTCTTGGGGATAAATATAAACAATACATTAACCTGGAAATCTCATATAGAAACAATTTTACCCAAATTAAGCTCTGCATGTTTCGCCATCCATGAGATCAATAAAACCGCTTATCTCTCAGCAGATGCTGAAAGCAATATATTATTCCCAATTCCATTCCACAATCCTTTATGGATTAATGTTCTGGGGAAACTCAGCACATAGTGCCAGAGTGTTTAGGATTCAAAAGAGAATAATTAGAATCATGACAGGAATTAAGAGTAGAGACTCATGCAGGAAATTGTTCAGCCAGTTAAATATTCTTCCACTTCCCTCTCTATATATACTTTCTATCCTTCGTTTTGTCATGAAAAACAAAGAACTTTTTACCATAAACAATGAGGTACATCAACATGGTACAAGACAGGCCAATAACTTTCATTTCCCTCCGGCAAAATTACAAAAGTATCAGTCAGGAGTACTTTACATGGGTGTAAAATTATACAATAGTCTCCCCCCTCATATAAAGGTTGAGTCTGATAATACAACAAAATTTGAAACTCTCTTGAAGCAGTTTTTACTTAAACACAACTTTTACTCACTTAGTGAATTTTACAATTTTGTATAAGGACTAGTTACGTATTTATAAACCAGTCTATTCTACTATAACTTGGCCTATACTTACAATCTTCACTACACTGTATTAATTATAATTACTATAAACAAATACTACCTATCGTGTTTGATCCTTGTACATAACACAGTTATTTATTTTTAATCATATTGCTTGTAACCTGTATTATACATTCTGACTATTTCCATATCCATGTGGCAATAGCCTTTTAAATGGATTTTTTTTAAAGTGAAATAAATTGACTGATTTACAACAGCACGTGGCATAGATGGGTTATACCCCGAAAGAAATGCAGATGCGCTACCAACCCTTGTCATTTGCCGACCGCCATCTTGAACACAGATCATCTGGTATGATCTTGAACGACCGTGACGGCACTATTCCGCAGTAGATCATACGAAGCTATAAAGACTTCTATTTTCGTTTAAATTTACATTTATTGCGCAAATTAAACATGTTGCGGTGCTCTGTGAAGTTACTAACGGAAGGGGTTCAGAACACCAGTAATACAAATAGAGGATGTGTTTTTGCAAAGGCGCTGAGTACGAAAACGTTGGTTGTGAAACATGATGATGTGAAACATATGTTCTACATACAAGTGGATAATGGTATGGCTGCGACCGCTGTAACGCATTTCTGTGCTAAAGGCCCCACTGCGCTGCCTTGTATACAAGATAGCATTTTATTTTTTTGGCACGAAATTGCCCGACTGCAGGAATTGTACGCGTTTATATGAAACCCACAGAAGAAAAAAAAAATTAAACCTCAATGATCGTTACTATCAAAGCATACCGTTGTACTATGTCCCGACCATTTCACATCTCTTCGTAAGGTGTACTGTCATGTTACCCAGATTTTGGAAGTGATGATCCACGTTCCGTGGCTTATATTCTATGCGGATATAATACGGGAGCCGGGATAGCGTAGTGACGTAACTAGGCTACGGGCTGGTTAATGGAAGAAATGTGGCTTGATTCCCGTCAGGAGCAAGAGACCGGCTCGGGCCCAACCAGCCTCCTATTCAATGGTTAGGCCTACTAGGTGTTAGGCCCTTCGGGGTAAAGCGGTCGGGGTACGAAGCTGACTATTTAGTGCCGAGGTTAAGAATGGGTGATGCTATTCCTCCACTCCCCCATGTGCCTTTGTGGTGTGCTTAATGACATCTTGAACTTCATTGATACAAAACACAACTGCCATAGTTCTTACAAAATATAGGGCATAGCCTGTTACTTCATTAATAATTCATCACATGTGATGACCGACCATTTCAGCCATTTTTTATCATCTTAGCAAGATAACTATGAAATCCAGCAGTGTGTTTCCAGATAAATGGAGTAGCTTATGTTGTTAAAGTTTTTGAGCACTTTGTGTGGTATTGTGTCAGTGAAGACTACTGTGTTACTGTTTTGTGTTACGATTGTCACAAGTACATGCATTTGAAGATCATAGACCACATGAACGGAATAACAATTTATATGCATAATATCACAGAACATTATCCTGAGAATGTTTTAAGTAGATTGCAAAAAGAGGTTGAAAGGTATGATGTTACATTTAATGTTAGGAATTTAAATTCTGCTGTGGGTAAACTTCCATTACATGTTTTAGAGTGTTTTCATTGTCAGACATTTCAGAAGAAGATAATGTATATGGACTCATATTTTGTTTGTAAAATGCCAGTGTAATGAGATATAAACATTTTTTTGTTTCAGATATTGCTTCTATTCAGTATGATAAATATGACAGTATTTTAGATTATCATGAAACTGAAGTTCCACCAGCTTTCCAGAGGAAGGGTATTGCTCAGATCTTGGCTAAGGTAAATGGTGATTTTAGTAGTGCCATATCTATGGTTGAGTATATATAGATCAAATTTGTGCAAGAATGAGTGTGAACTAAGCTTCATGGAGAACGAAATGTTCTCTCAAGGTACTGTTATCAGTATTTGTTTCATGACTGAGCTTGGTGTTGGAATGGTTTGTGCTAGTCATGGTTATAAGTTTGTAAAACCTGATATAATATTCAGATGGTGTAAGTAAATACATTCAAAATGTTTGTACATTGTATACTTAAGTGTAATGTGGCTCTTTGAAACCTGTAGTTTGACTGAATAATACATAACAGTTAATTTCATAAGTAACTTAACACCATGGAGGAGTTGCTTTGCAGAAACTGATACACATTAGTCAATGTCCTGTATTTTTTAGAACCCTCAGGCCCATTACCTTGTTTACAAAAGCCCACCACTGGCCACTGCCTTGAGCCACATTAATTCAATCCATACTGTCCCATTTTATTTCTGTCATATCCAATTGAATATTTCAATCCATGCACAGGGCATTCAAGTGGTCTGTTTACTTCAAGTTTTCCCTTCTCACCAAAACTCAGTATGAATTTCTCTTTATCTCCCATTTGTATGTCATGCACCACCTATCTCACCCTCCGTGATTTGGTCATTGTGACGTGTAATGAGTACAAATTGTGAAACTCCTTGTTATGCTCTTTCTTCCAGACTCCTACTACACTCTCACATTTAGGTCCGAAGGTTATCCCTAACTTTATTACTATATATTGCTGTCAACACAACTATAATAGAATATAATATTAATGCAGCATGTTTCAACTTACAATAGTCATCTTCAGGCTAAGCTAAGAACCATTATTGCTTTACAGGGTGGTTGTGCGCATTTGGGATCCCATATGGCTTACAGTGTTTTTATACACAATGTGACTTATATTTACTATGCTATTATAAGTAGGCTTAAGTGTGTGGCGTATGCAAAGCTACTTGTGTCCGTTATTCTTCTGCTTTTGGAGCTGTCTGTTGGGTTGGGGTGGGGGTGGGGTTTTTTTTTGTCCACTTGTACTTCTGTGTGTTTCTGCTTTCTGTTTATGGGATGGATGCACCTCGTTTTTCTGCAATTGTGAAATCGGATATTTTTATATTCTGTCGTGATAGTCTGAGTATTGTGGCTTGCGTAAGTTTTGTAAAGTTGTATTACTTACAGTTTTGTGAGGTGGTTGCCAGTTTCCTTGGTGTAGTGGTGGGTAGGGTCAGGCTTCTGTCCCTCTGTAGCTTACCCTTCTTGTGGGGGTGACTGGCTTCCCTCGACTGAGTTATTTTTAGCTGTTCGGTTGCAGTGGAGCTGTGCTTCCCCTGTACGGGTCTTCATTCAAATTATCCCTAACACCGTGTTCCTGGACACCTTTAGTCTACATCCTTCCCTCAGCGTTAGAAACCAAATTTCACATGCATAGAAAATAGCAGCCAAAATTATGTTGTTATATATCTTAATGTTTATGTTTTTAAGCAGCATAGAGGAAGAATAAACATTCTGAAGTGAATGACAGCTGGCATTTCCTGAGTTTAATCTACTCTTAATTTCTTTGTGAATGCAGTTTTTATTTGCCGGTTTAATTCGAATTTGAACTTCATCAAACTTTCAAAGGATTTATTAGCCGTCTTTGTTTTGTGATTTGGTCCTCTACAGGACATGAACTTATACCTAGTGGTATCAGGATTTACTTCAAGACCAATTTCCTTACTAGCAACTACTAAAGCTTCCATGTTTTTTTCTTTGTGTTTGGGTTTGCAGCCAGCTGACTTAACATAAGCAGCATAGGTCAGAAGCTGATATATCCCATGAATTTAAATTACTTTTGGTTTGCAAATCAGTTCCTACCGTATGTCTTTAATTACAAAATCCAGTCAGGTGTAAGGTAAAATGGTCCTGTTATAGGCCTGGTGTGGCCCAGAGGGTGGGTAGAGGTGTAGCTCTACTCTTTCATGAACATGGCACTAGAAGGGGGTGAGTGGTCAGCAGAACACCCCGGCTGCACTTTACCCCCTGGAAAGACCCGGTAACCATTATACAGGAGGCTGGTTGGGCCCCAGGGCCGGTCTGGAGGGGCAGAAAATCTCGTCCCCACTGGGATTCTATCCAGAGCCATCCAGCCCGTAGTCAGTCGCTATACCGACTGAGGTACCCAGCACACCCAGTCGGGTGTACTGTTTGGAAAATAATTGTTGTTTGTTGTGTGCGTCATACGAAACACATAGATACACGCAGCGGACAAAATGTGGAGCTCTTAATACTGAAGTAGGTGGTACACAGAATAACCACTATGCCTTAAAGGGTCAACCAAATGGATTGACCTCAGCTGTCGTGAGGTTGCTTACTAGTACCGGAGATTAAAGTTTTCTAGTTGTGTTTTGAACTAGCTGTTTAGTCAAATTTCAATCAAATATGCCGATCACAATGCATGGGTGGATTTTTCAATGTTAAACTTGCCTTAACCACATACATGTATATGACTGATTGCATGTCATAACTAAGTCATAAGAATTAATTTATTTACTCAAGTGCAAGACAAGGTTTTTTCCTTTATTTGGTGCTTAAATATGTGAGGTCGTCTTATGTATGAAGCACTGAACCGGATCACTGTGAACTGGACCATCGAGAGCCAAGTGTAGGCAATAGAAGAGCGCATGACCAAAGTTAACTGACACAATCTTCTTCTTTTGAGACTTTGTCAATTCTCTGTTTTTTAAAGAAGCACAATGTTTCAGTAGCTGGCCGTGTTGCCATCTTCAGGCAAAGGAGTACCTAACCTGACAGACCCCAAAGATCGAGCTGTTCTGTCACTGGGCACCATAGAAACTTGTTAAGTTATTCACCTGAGGACAAATTAGTCTGAGGGCAGTAACGGGAAGCTGATTAGTGACACATTAAAAATTAACTACTTACTTAGTTACTCCATAGTGCAGAGTCCTTCTTGAGAAGCTAACTGATTTGCAGCTAGTCAAGAAATTCCCCACATTTCATGGAACCCGAAGGTTCATTACCATGCTTACAAGCGTCTGCCACCTGTCTCTATCCTGGGCCAGCCCAATCCAGTCCATATACCCACATCCCACCTCCTGGAGATCCATCCTAATATTATCCACCCATCTATGCCTACATCTCCCCAGTGGTCTCCCTCCCTCTGGTTTCCCCACCAAGACCCTATACACCCCCCTCTCCTCAACCATACACGCCACATGCCCAGCCCATCTCATTCTCGATTTTATCACCCGCACATTATTGGGTGAGGAGTACAAATCACTTAGCTCCTCATTATGCAATCTCCTCCATTCCCTCATTACCTCGTTCCTCCTACGTCCAAATATTCTCCTCAACACCATGTTCTCAAACACCCTCAGCTTCCTTTCCTCCTGCAATGTCAGCGACCAATTTTCACACCCATACAAAACAACAGGCAAAATTATAGTTCTATATATCTTGATCTTTAAATTTTTGGATAGGAACCTGGAAGACAAAAGATTCTGCACCAAATGATAGCAAGCATTTCCTGACCTCAATCTGCTCTTAATTTCTTCCGCAATAGAATTTTGATTTGTTAAAGTTGTTAAATTAACTACAAGATTCAAAAATAAAACATGGACTAATCCACAAACTAAAAACCACAAAGAGAGCTGTGAAGCAGACTTACCAGATCACAAACTACACAAAACATATATTTAAAATTCTTAACACCACCAGCACCATCTGGAGAAAACTCTGAATCTTCATGCATTCAAGTAAGTTCATAAACCAAGAAATATAAATGTATTATTTAATCAATGTGGATTAAAATGGCATGTCAGCTCATCTCACCAGAAGCGATTGTGAAGGGTTTTAAAAAGTCCTGTATATCCAATGCAGTGGATGGGACTGATGATGATTTGTTGTGGAATGGCAGTGAAGAGGTTGGGAATGTTAGTGCAGGTGAGGAAGGTGAAGGCTCTGACTGTGAAGATGTTAACAGTGACACTGATTGGTAAATATTGATAGAATCTGGCATGCTTTGTTTATCAGTTGTATGAAATCAGTAGTAAAATACTTCTTGGGGTGTTGTCTTAGATTTGGATACATATATTTTCCTTTGGCAGGCGTGTTTTATTTTGGGTATCGTCCTAGGTTAGAGTCGTCTTGCGTTTGGGTAAATATGGTCCACTTAATTATTGTTGAAGTACACAGAATAAGGAAGAACCTGATTAAGATATTATTTAATTTTCGTTCAGGAGGTTTCTAATTACATAAAGTACATCATTACCTATTACATATTCATTCAAAGCCATATACTTGATATACAGTTAAACAGCTGATGTTTTACTTATATCAGATGTTATATGGACTGAATAAATTATATATTGCATTTCACATGGAAAAGGATGCGGATGTATGAGTGTGATAAATGTGAGAATGTAAGTCCCAGCCTGTATTTGGGGTAAATTAATTGTTTCTTGGTGTATCGTCAGTCTGGTATGTCCTTAGTCACATAACACAAAGAAAAACAGGAAAAGGGAGTAGTATGATGTATTTGTTGCATCATATGTTATTACTTTGACAGCAGTATGTAATTACCATCTCATAGCAACTGTTGTGTTCAAATGGAAATTAATATGGAAAGTTTCATGTCCCCGTTAGGGCTTGGCGGTATGAATAGGTGTAATTCAGAAGCAAGATTTTTCCTTTCTTTAGGGGAGAACCTAGTTTGAGTTTTGACAAGGGGACTGCATAGTCTTGGCATAAGTTCTGTTACAAGTACAATGTGACCTAGAAGTAAAATTAAACAAAACATACACTTTTTGAGCCAAATAATTTAATTGCAATAGTTTTAGGTTTTCATTTATAATAATGTCTCTAAAAATGGCCATCCTATGCCTCAACACAAGCCTTGAGACTCTCCGGCCACTCTGCTGTTGCCGCATGCTCCGTCTCCAGGGGGATCTCTGACGTTGCCTTCACAAGGGATCTTCTCAGGTTCTTCCAGGCTGTTGTGATGCTTTCGGCATGCCATGTCCTCCAAAAAGAGCCCACAGTTCATTGTACAGGGGTTGGAGGTCTGCACTCCCCGAAAGCAAATTCTCGGCACTGATGAATGCCAGAAGGTTCCTCTGCAGCCACCCCTGAGTTGTCTTGATCTTTTGGGGAAGGAACTGAGTCCTGCTGGAAGACCCACACCCAACCACTGAAGAGGGTCACGTTAAGATGTTTCACAACTCCTTGTAGCACGTCCTCTTGATACACTCGGACACCAGTTTCACCCCTTTCTAGCAAAAACGAAGATGTGTCACCCCCTGATGGGACACCTCCCACCAAACCATGACATAGGAAAGGTGATTGCCCCCTTCATGCATGGAACGTTTTCCTTCACCTAACGGATGTTTGAGCATAAATCTTGATGTTCAGGTGGTTGAACTGCTCCTTGATGGTGAAGATTTTCTCGTCTGCGAAGAGGATGTTTTCGTGCCTGTTCTCAGCATGCCACTGGAGGATGTTCTGCTCTTGTCCTTCGGATCGCCTTCAAAGCAGGAGCAAGGGTGTGTCCCTTTGAGCGGCAGTGCACTCTCATGTTGATTGTCCCTGATAAGTTGCAACATTGATTGGGTCGATATGTTCAGCACTCAGGACATGATCATCTGTTTCCAGAGTGGATTTTGGAGAATCCACTCCTGCACTGTTTTGGTAGTGGCTTGAGGCCTCAAACTTTTCAGGCGTCCTGACTGAGCCCTGTCTTCAACCCTCCAGAGTTCCTCATAACGTTTTAAGTGCCCGATAGATCAACATTCATGATATGTTCAACTGTTTTAAGAGTTTGAAAATTTGAGAATAGGATTTTCCACATTTGTGAAGGGCAATCACAGCCACATGGTTTTCCTTGACACCCCACTTCATGTTGACACTGTGAAAGACTCGAGCAAACTGCCTTGGCACAAGTACCTGAAGAGAGTACTCCAAAAATAGCCATCCTTACAACCCTCACACCTCATTGTTTCCAGCTTTAGACAACATGAAAACTGTAACAGAACTTACGGCAGGACTGTGTATTTGTGTATTTGCGTTGAATATCTGAGATGGTACTTTTATCTGCCTTCTTCAATTGAACTGGTAACTACAGCTGCATAATGGGATGTGATAACTTCTATCAACAATCCTGTAGTTTTACCACTTGTAATTTTCCTACTGCTTCTCATTTGATGCCACCTAACTTCTGACACTGATACAGCACTGACATAAACCCAGAAGTATGCAGAAGTTAAACTGGAGGTTCCCACAGCAGTGTTGATGAAGATGCACATCTTCTGGGATGTTACACTGTGTCAACTGATAAATGGTTACCAACAGTGGATGAAGGCTTTGCAATCCCTAGAAACATTAGTCATTATTTACCAATCACCATGGCATAACATCACAGAAGACTCAAACTTTCAAATGTACAGAACCTTATACTATGTTAGTACTTTCCTGCTGACCAGACATAATTGCCATACCATTTCTCATTTATCACTACATAATCTCTGCATTTATATAAGGATGATGATATTCTTACCATACCACAGCATTATACTGTAAAGACATAAGGTGGAGTGAAGGTAAAGTGTCATGCAAGCTTAACCTCACTACTATGTAAAAGCAGATGGTGACTCATGCCCCAGTTCCTTTTATCATGAGAAAGAATTTGTGGGAGTTACAGGGTGGGGGGCAGAATTGAATCTGGGTTTGGTTTGGACATGGTTCTTGTTGGGAAAATTCCTGTCCCTCCTAATCATGCTTTCCAAAATCACTGTTTCCTAATTGAGCTGTAATGGCTCATGTTGGTGGTGAAGCATAATTAAACAGACTAAGTAGCAGAATAGAACAATTCTGTGGTTTTCAAGTATGACATAACTGATTCTGTTGTGTCTCGCTGTTTCCAGGCTGCATTTGACCATGTTGTGAAGAATGATCTCAAAATGAAAGTGACCTGTACCTACTTACAAAAGTACCTTGAAGAACATCCTTTGCCAGAATATACAAGCCGAATTGCTGAGTAGAGAGACCTGCTGCCTGTTATAGTTCCCTTATTACACATTTAATTTGGATTATGCAAGGATGCTGTGTGACCTTAGAGAGAAAAGGAGACACACCCAGTATCCATTACTTTCAAAGGCATACAATATAGAATTGCGGTTTTATGAGGGGCTTTTAGGAATTTTTGTGTGTCTGTACCAGCATTCAGTAGCAGGAGTGAGCTGCCACAAAGTGTGACATGAGTGCTGAATGAAAAGTTGTCCCTGTGCACAACAGAAATGCATATGAAGGAGTGGGTGTACTACTAACTCATTCTTAACCTCAGAACTGCGACAGATGTTAGTCATCAGCTACACAGCTTACTGTACCCCAGTGAAACAGCCCAAACTAGTTTGGCTCCAAAGCCAGTCTGGGTGCTTTGGAGAAAAGAAAAATGTTTTTTGCCTGCTGGGATCTGAACCCCATATCATCCAGCCCGTGACCTAGTTATTATACTGACTGTGCTGTGCTAGCTCCTTAATCTGTTCCAGAGGTGTATTAAAAAGTCACACACAAGACAATTTTGATTCAGTATCTTATGACTAACAATCTACAAGGCTTAAACTTTTACACAGTTAGTTCCTCCATATTCCTGAGTAAACAAATAGAAAATAATGTAAAGGCCTTTTGTGTATGATATTGCATGGAAATGTGCATACACATCTGTCTCCGCATACACTGTGTTGCGCTCACATTACTGTACATAATGCGACTGCCTTAATAAAACATACGTCTAATGCAGAATGTGCATTTATACTTTGCTATATTTGGTGCTGCATATATGTTCCATATCATAGATATGCCAGTGAGTTGAACTGTCAGTGATACCTAATTGAAAATCACACAGAATCATTAGTAATTAATAGATTAATGCATATTCTACGTGCTATACAGTATTAACTCTTGACTGAGAAACTGGATAACCCTCATAAGTTTAATGAGTTATTTATTTCCCAGCTGCCTAGAATATCATTTTTCATAATGAACTTATTTTTTTTCCATTTCATAGTAAGTAGAAAAACATTCTTCCTGATTAGGAATCCCCATTCGGTTTTAATAGGCAAAATATGAACCACTTCCTATAACATGGAATATATTATATTTCCAATATGGCGGCCAGTGTAGTGTCAACAAATTGCAGCTCCTCAAGATTTGCAAGTAGTTTAAGTGTTGGTGAAGTGCTAAACTGTAGTAAATGTGCGGAAGTAGAACTACAACTTAAACAAGTTCTAGAAGAACTAAATTCTGCACAACTAATTATCCATATGTTGAAAGAGGAATCTACACATGACCAACGCGGAGGTTATAGATCAATAGGACATCGGAACCTAATCCAATCTAATGAACAAGATGCAGTGAAAACCAAGGAAAATAAATTGTTCGAAGTAAGTCCGAGCCGACACAGAAGAACAAAACAGGTAAAATTGTATTCTGGTAGGAGACAAGTAGAAACTGAAAACCATTACAAAGTGCTGGAAAACTTACAGGAGCAGACTGAGATGGCAGATAGACAGAAACTGGAGAAATCACGTAGCATGACAAGCTTAAGCAAGAAGAATCAAAAAAATAAGGGCCATAAAGTCATTTTGATAGGGGACAGCCATGCCAGGGAGTGCGCACAAAAAATATCAAATTACCTTGGAAATTCGTACGAAGTAACAGGTTATATTAACCCTGGCACAGGCTTAGAAGTGATTACACACTCAGCAAGGAAGGAGCTTGACCATTTAACACAAAAAGATGTGGTAATAGTATGTGGAGGGGCTAATAATATAAGTAAAAACGAATCAGTGAAAGGACTCAAATGTGTAACACAATTCGCGCAGCATAGAAGACACACGAATGTGATCATAATGAATGCCCCTCATAGGTTCAACTTAGAAGAGTCATCATGTGTAAATAGAGAAGTAAAGTTATTTAATAGAAAACTAACACAAATAATGAAGAGGTACAACCATACTGAGGTTATTGATATGGGGTCAGAGAGGGAACATTACACAAAACATGG
>Ga0131853_10021247_pt1 | contig 11781 bp, 14 predicted proteins | sample TergutLab28metaG_FD_92764 | JGI IMG/M metagenome (GOLD analysis project Ga0131853, IMG submission 92764) | Labiotermes labralis P1 segment gut microbial communities from Petit-Saut dam, French Guiana - Lab288 P1 (version 2) (version 2) | ecosystem: Host-associated > Arthropoda: Insects >...
ACCGCTCCTATGCCGCTTATACTTCCGCCAGTCCCGATGCCGGAACAAAAGCCGTGCAGCGGCTTGCCTTCAAGCTGTTCTATTATTTCGCGGCCTGTTTGTTCACGGTGAACTCCGGGGTTGGCGGGGTTTTCAAATTGTTGGGGTACGAGCCTATCGCCGCATCATCACTCAAAAGGACGGTTTTTCGGGAAGGCTACGTACTTGCCGACTTTTCTGATACTTATCTCGTCAAGCTTTGTAAAACCCTTTTCTTCCATGTACTCAGCAATTCCTGTAATGACTTCTGACATTAGCGGCGGGCAGGAAAAAGTGGCACTACCAACCTGAATAGCGGCAGCGCCAGCGATAAGGAACTCAAGCGCGTCGGCGGCGCTGGCTATGCCGCCCATACCAACAATGGGGACGGTAATTTTTTCGTACAATTCCCAAACCATGCGCACGGCAATGGGTCTGATTGCAGGACCCGAAAGACCGGCGAAGATATTTTCAAAAACCGGTTTTCGTTCATTGACATCAATCGCCAAAGCGTTAAATGTGTTTACAAGCGAGATGGCATCAGCGCCTGCTTTAACACAGGCCTGGGCTACCGCAGGCAAATTCGGAGCGTCAGGCGTAAGCTTGACCATAAGGGGTTTATTTGAGGCGGCTCTTCGCACCGAGGCGGTAAGGAACTCGGCAGTTTCTCTCGCTATGCCGAAAGGCACCCCTTTTGCCGCAGGGTTTGGGCAAGACAGGTTAAGCTCTATCATATCCACATTCGAAGCGTTTAGGAGTAAAGCGCCATCAACATATTCTGCTCTTGTTGACCCCGAAAGATTGGCAATAATGGCGGGGCCGAGTTTGGAAAGGCGCGGCAATTCATTTCTGAGAAACGCCTGTATGCCCGGGTTCTCATAGCCAGTGGAATTCATTATTCCAGAAGGAGTCTCGTAAATCCGCCGCCCCGGATTGCCGGGGCACGCTTTCACTGTAAGGCCGTTTGTGCATATCCCGCCCAGGCTAGCAATATCCAAAAGCCCTTCGTATTCCCGGCCATAGCCAAATGTACCCGATGCGGCAATGACAGGGTTTCGCAGCTTTACGCCTGCAATGTTTAGCGAAAGATTAGGTGATTTATTCATCAAAAATGATCTCCTCTCCGCTAAATATCGGGCCGTCGGTACAGCAGCGCCGCCTGCCGCCAGTTGTTCTTACATTGCAGCCGCGGCAAACCCCTACCCCGCAGGTTATGTGTTTTTCGGCACTTACAAAAGAAGGTATCCCGCCTGCTATGCAGAGGTTCGCTACCGCCCGCATCATGGGTTTGGGGCCAGAGGTAAAAACCCTGCTATAGCCCTTGGGAATGAAGAAATCAAGAATGTTCCCTTTTACCCCCGCCGAGCCGTCCTCGGTAGCGACTATGAGCGCTTTGGGGTTTAACCCCTCAAGGCCGAATGAACCGGTTCTAAAACCGGCGTAAAAATCGTAAGATTTGTTTTCCAATGCCGGGGCAATCATCAACAGAGAGGCGATTCCTATACCCCCGCCTACAAGAGCGACAGGCCCGGCGACATGGTTTCCCTTGAAAAAATCCGGCAAAATATCATCCAGAGGCCAGAAGTTCCCCAGCGGCCCAATCAGCTCGGCTTCTTCACCGGGACGCATATCAACAATATCACCGCTTATCCTGTCCCGCCTGGATACGATAAACCGCAAAATACCCCCATCGTCAAAGCGCCGGTCAATGTTTATACGCTGGTCGGAATCTATATTTCTGTCGAGTTTTTTGCGGCGCTCAATAACACTTCCCCGCTTTTCCCATTGCTCTAGTGAATATCTTATACTGGCAGTTCCACCAGCTTTGCGGCTCTTATAACCTGCCACACTGACAGGGCAGCCGAGAAACGAGCCGGTTCTGGAAGGTTTTATCAAAAAAAACTGTCCGCATCTGGGGGGCGGGCCAGGCCAGATAAATTCAAGGCTGACTATCCCGGCAGCGATAAAAGTAGAAGTAATACATTCGCAGCGAAAGGCTCTTTTTGAAATTGTCCCAAAATCTGAATCACTCAAAATGATTTCCTATTGTATTGCACTATAAGGCAGATCATGATATAAATCAATAATTATCCAGGCCGCTTTGAAAGGAAAACCCGCAAAGCCATTGACCAAAATTCGCAAAATAAGTATGATTTTGTAGTCTGCGTTGTGCATTCAACCAGGAGGAAATTTATGAGCGCCAGTATAAGGCTGAAACGATTTGGAACCAAAAAACGTCCATATTACCGTATTGTGGTTATGGAGAAAACGGCTCCCCGGGATGGAAAAACTATTGAAGAGTTGGGATATTATCACCCCATTGAAGCTGAGAGCAAGCAAATTGCTTTTGACGCGGAAAAAGTACGCACTTGGGTAGACAAGGGCGCTACTGTCAGCAGTACTGTTCGCAGCATACTAAACAAGAAGAATTTCTCCCTAAAATAGTGTAATGGAGTTGCTCGGGAACTTCAGTTTTTGAACAACATCAATGGAGTGCTAGTATGGAAAAAGATCTCGTTGAATACATTGTGAAAAGCTTGGTAGATGATCCGTCATCTGTAAATATAGCTGTTGTTGAGGGTGAAAAGTCCACGATTCTGGAGCTTAGGGTAGCCGCTGGTGACATTGGTAAGGTAATCGGCAAACACGGCCGTATTGCCAAAGCGATAAGAACCGTATTGCAGGCCGCCGCCGCAAAAGGTGGCAGGCACACAGTGCTGGAGATTCTGGATTAAATGAGCCGTTTTCAAAACTGCCAACTTTTGGTTTGCCTTAGTTTTGAATAAGCCGCCAATTCGAACACATTTTACCCTGGGTCTTGTCGGTCCGCCGTTTGGCCTTAAAGGTTTTGTCAAGGTCAAACCTCTTTCCGGTGAAACCGCCCACTTTTCCCGCTTAAAGACAGCAACCTTGCGAAAAGATGGGAAAGAACAGACGGGAGAGATTGCGGAAATTATCACTCAAGGCGATACATTGCTCATCCGTTTTTTGGGTGTTGAAACCCCCGAGGCAGCCTCGCTTTTGAAGGGTGCGGAGATCGTGGCCGGGCGTGAGTTCGCCGCCCCCCTCGGCGAGGGAGAATTTTACATAGAAGACCTAAAGGGCCTTGAAGTTACCGGGCAAAACGGGGAAACTCTGGGTCATATAATCGAAATAGTAGAGGGCGGCGGAGGTTTCTTGGCTGAAGTCTTGCTTGTTTTGGGAGGTGCGAAGCTTATCCCCTTTAGAAAAGAATTTTTCGGGGACATCAACTTCGACCTTGGAAAAATTGAACTGCTTGAGTTTTGTGTTCTGGATTAACAAGTGAAATACACCGTTTTAACCCTTTTCCCCGAAATATGTGATGCCTATTTTTCAAGTTCCATCATGGCAAAAGCGGTAAGCCGCGGAATTGTCGAATATCAGGCGATAAACATACGCGATTTTGCCCTTGACAGACACCGTAGCTGCGATGATGCCCCCTACGGCGGCGGCCCCGGTATGTTGATGCTGCCTGAACCTCTTGGCCGTGCCCTGGAAGCGGCGGGGGCCAAAAAAAAAGCATCCAGGAAACAGAGCCTGGAGAACGCGGAAGCTGGATCAAGCGCGGAAGTTAAGCCGCCCTACACGATTTACCTTTCACCTTCGGGGAAACCTCTCGATCAAAAGAGGGCAAAGGAACTGACGCGCGAACGGGAATTGATCCTTGTTTGCGGGCGCTACGAGGGGATTGATCAGCGCATCATCGACACTTACGTGGACGAAGAAATCTCCGTGGGCGATTACGTGCTTTCCTCCGGCGAAGTGGCGGCGCTTGTTTTAATCGACGCCACTTACAGGCTCGTTGAACAGGTGATTACCCAGGAATCCCTTGCCGAGGAGAGTTTTGACAGCTTGCTTCTTGAGTACCCCCAGTATACACGACCTGAAATCTATGATACACTGATAGTTCCAGAAATATTACTTTCGGGACATCACGAGAATATACGGCGCTGGCGTCTTCAAAAAAGGGTCGAAAAAACTCTTGCCCTGCGGCCGGATTTAATTGCGCTTGGCGAAAGCCAGGAGCTTTTTGATGAAGAAACCCGCAAACTTATTGCAGAAAAACGTCGAAAGGTCTACGACGAGGAGGAAATATGAACGAGATTAGGGCGATTGAAATCTCCCAGATGAAAGATGAAGAGATCAATTTCAAAGTGGGAGATACCGTAAAGGTTCATTTCAGGATCATCGAAGGTAAAAACGAGCGGGTTCAGATTTATGAAGGGCTTGTAATAGCGATAAAAAATTCCAAGGTCGGCAAAACCTTTACAGTTCGCAAAAACTCGTATGGCGTTGGTGTTGAAAGGGTATTCCCCCTTCACTCGCCCAGAATTGCGAAGGTGGAACTCGTGCGCCCCGGAAAAGTCCGCAGAGCCAAGCTCTACTATATTCGGGACAAGATTGGAAAAGCAGCGAAAATCAAAGAGCTTATCGTTTCACGCAAGGCTCAGCAGAAAGCTGCCAAGCCGGTTGAAAAAGCCCCTCCCCCTGTGGTAGAAGCGGAAACAACAGAACCGGCATCCGACAGCACCGAGACTTAAATGGGTGGATCTTCCATTATACCGGAAGTTTCAGCAACCTGTGTGTTATAACCCTTGTTCGTAATCAGGATTCCAGAGAGTTCAACGTTGCCCGTCGCCGGGCAGCTTAAAACCGGCGGGCAAGAAGCCTTAAACGCAGCCGCCGACAAGCAAGGTCAAAGTTCACATTTGAATACACTTTTAGCGGCTTCCTTCTCCGACAGCAACCTTTCGCCCGGAGTCGCTGAAACCGCCAATGACAGCTTATCCTACTCCCGTGAGGTTTTAAGGCAAATTGTAGCAAATCTGGGCTTTCCGCAAGACACATTGAGCCTTGCCCTTTTAACTTTCGCGCGATACTTTTCCCTGCCAATAAAACCGGGACTAATCCGCCAGCTCCGCCGGGAAATTCTTGACACAGGCAAGGCTTCTTCGCCTGAAACAACCGAAGGCAAAGCCGCCCTTGACTCCCAGAGCATGGCGGCAGTTATCGCTGTGGACAAGGGCCTTGTTTTGAATAGCGAAGCCCTTTCCCGCTACGCGGCCTTCCTTTTACCTCCCTTGCCTGGCGGTGAAAAAAAAGAAGAGCGCAAAGACAGAGAGGAAAGCCCTGAAAGTGAAGAATTACAGGCCATAGCTGAAGAACAGACTCAAAAAGATGATTTGCTTTCTTTTTTGAATTCCATTCCGGGCAAAAATGGCCAATTTTGGATGGTTTTTCCTTTTAGCATTAAGGTAAGGGGTACAGAATTAAACGTTTTTTTACGATTATTAAAGAAAGAGCAAATGCCCGCAAAGGATGGCGAGGAATTGATCCTTGACATTTCAGGCCCAAAGAGACAATGGCGGTGTTTTTTGAGGAAAATTTCCGGCAAATTCCATGCCGATATTCAAGTTTACCCAAAGCTCAGTTCAAAGGGTTTAACTTTTGCGCGGAAAGAAGCGGGACGCTTTCTTGGGGATTTTGCGGACATACAGGTGCGTAATGGGGATAAAACACCGTCCTGGGCAGAAGATTTATCAAGTCTCTGCTTGCCTTCTATAGATAAAAATGTATAAATATAACAACGAAAGAAAAAAAGCGTCAGCTATTGCCTATAATAAAGAAGAAGGCGTTCCACGGTTATTGGTCAAAGGCAGCGGCCGTGAAGCGGAAAGAATCATTGCCCTGGCCAAAGAAGCCGGTATAGAGATTGTCGAAGATGCTGCGCTGGCAAACCTGCTTGAAGCGGGGGTAAAGCCAGGGGATTTTATCCCCCCGTGGTGTTGGGAGACAGTGGCGAAAATTCTGGCCTTCGTTCTCTCAGAGGAAGAAAAAATATGAACAAGATAATGGTTACAAACTTAAAAGAAGGCGACAAATTTACAGAACCCGTATACATTGAATCGACTAATCTTCTTGTACCTGCCGGAATCGCAATCCGAAAGAAAGATATTGACCGCTTAATCTCATGGGGGATTGATTCGGTCGAAACCAAAGGTGATCTTGTAACAGCCGCGGCAAAAAGCAAATCTGGCAAAACTCCTCCCGCTTCTGCGCCAGCTAATGCGATAGCTAATGCTCCAGCTCCTTCCGCCTGGGGAACAAACCTGACCACGCAGCCTTCCAAACCCGCGAAGCTGATCCCAAGAAAGGAAGCTCACGAGAGTGATTCATCTTATACGACTTATACAGAGTTAATAGCCCAAATGGATGACGTTTGCGTAAATATCAACTCTGGAATTACGATTGAAGCCCGCTCGATAGATAATATCAGCGGCCGTCTTTTGCAGGCGGTCAGGGAGCGGCGGAATTCCTTCATCACCTTTATTCTTGACGGGCATATCAAAGGCAAGAACATGGCGAAAAACATGGTAAACACAGCCATTCTTTCAGCCATGATAGCAATGGAGCTGAATCTGCCAAATCACAAGATTTTGCAGATTGTAACGGGTGCCTTGCTTCACGATGTCGGTATGCTTAGTTTACCCCCTGAAATCGTTGAGAAAAAAGGCGCTCTTTCTCCGGCAGAGCTTCAGCGCATTCAGTCTCATACCCTTTATACCTTCAAATTTGTAAACAAAGAACTTCTTTACCCTGAAGATGTCGCGGTAATCGTTTTGCAGCACCACGAGCGATGGGATGGCGAAGGTTACCCCAGACGGCTCGCGGGGACAGCGATAGACCTGGGTGCCCGTATTGTGTCGGTGGCGGATGCTTTTGAGGCAATGGTAAGCCGGAAACCCTACAGAAACCCGCTGATGGGCTACCAGGCAATGAAAAACCTCCTTTCCGATAACCTGCGCCGCTTTGACCCGAATGTGATCAAGGCATTTATCCAGACAATGGGCATTTATCCAATAGGTTCTGCTGTTCTGCTAAACAACGGAGCGCTGGCGCAGGTTGTAGACGTACAGGCATCAGCCCCTTTAAGGCCGGTGATCAGAATTTTAGCGGATGAATTCGGCAAAGTATTCAAACGGGACGAAGGAGAAATGATCGATCTTCTTGTCGAAAAAAGCCTTTTTATTGCCAAAGCCGTGGATCCAAAGGATTTGCCTCCTGAAAAGTCTTGACGAAAGCACATCGAACCCTCCTTTTCGCAAGGGGCGGGACGGCGAATCGGCGGCGGCGGTTCACCTTGAAAAAAATGGGTTTACGATTCTGGAAAAAAACTTTCGTTCCCCCAAAGGCGAAATAGATATTATCGCGATGGACTTTCAAACCCTCGTCTTTGTGGAAGTTAAAACATGGTCGGTTTATGGCATCGAAGCTCTTGAACACGCCATTAATGCAAAAAAAAGGTATAAGATCATAGAAACAGCTAAGTATTTCCTTGCGTTACATCGAAAATATAGATATATGCCTATGCGATTTGATGTTATTTTTATTTCCCCCAGAGGGGTTACCCACCTTGCATCAGCCTTTTCGGAGTGTGTATGATAGCAATGGCGCAAAAAACATTATTAAAATTATCCGCAGAAGATAATCCAAAGCATGCCAAGCTGGAACTTTTGCGCCAAAAGATCAATAATGAAGATTATCTTCATGAAGCAATTCAACGCATTGCTTTGATAATCAGCAATGAGCTTCTTGATCTGCATCAGGGAGGAAGACCATATGGGAATAAACGGAAAAGCAGGTCATGGCCGCGGAAATAGGAGAAGACCCTTCAGGCGGCGCGAAAACGAAAACAGCGCTTCGCAAAAAGGATTTTTTGCGGAAGGCGATCTTAATCGCCCGGTAAACGGCAGGCGGCGCGAGGCTGACGAACCCGGCAGAGTAGCGCGGGCTGGCGAAAATCATCACAATAGAAACATCTCCCATAAAAAAGGCTCAGAGCGTCATGACAGGCCGCCTAATATCGAGCGCCCAAAATGGACTCCGCCAAAGATCAATACAGAGCCTTTACCGGCTGCCGATTGCCCCTGGTGCGGCAAACCTATCAGGGATATTTCTTCCGCCATAAGCGACAAAGACACAGGTTCCCCGGTACATTTTGACTGTGTGGTTTCCAGAATCTCGTTTAGCGAAAAACTTGAAAAAGGGGAATCAATAACCTACATTGGAGGCGGGCGCTTCGGTATTTTATCCTTTTCCAATTCCGCGCACCACAACAAAGAACCTCAAGCAAAGCCACTTGAGAATTCCACGCTTGCAGGGCGGCAAGACCAGGAGAGACGAACTTCAAGTCCTTTACAGTCAGCCAACGCTTTTACCATAAGAAAAGTCATTGAATGGGAAGATAAAGACAAAAGAGCTGAATGGCGCTCTGTTATTTGTGATCATTATTCAGTTACATAATGGAAAAGGTAGAACTCAAGGAAAAAGACGATACTTTTTTTTCGCACCCCAAGATAATTGAATATTATTCACTTCTGCAAGAGATTGGGGTTTTTTCACATATTAGCTCGCTGGAAGCTGAAGCCAGGAACTACAAAAACCTTTTTGCCAGCGCTTTGGATATAGTAAACCGCCCAACACTCGATGAAATTTTGAGCGCTATTGTTTTGCTGATTTCTGATCGCTTTCTGCCGGCATCCATAATATTTCTCTGGAAACCCTTGCAGAACCGGGAAGATATTACTGTGAAGTGTTACAAAAACTATAAACGTATCAACCCCAACCTTGTGGTGGAAAATATCAGCGACTTTGAACCTTTTTTCAAGAAGAACTCCGGGATTGTCCACTATAAGGTTTTCGCGGAAGCAATCGGCCAAACTGAAACCATCGCGTCATTTGACACCATGAGCCCTGAGCTGGTAATTCCCATTCTTGGCCCCTCTGGGCTTTATGGCATGATCCTGGTAGGCAGCAAACTTCTTGGAGACGCATACACTAAACTGGAGCTCGCATATTTTCAAAATTTGATGTCCTTTGTTTCAAAGGCGATGCAGAATCACCTGCACTATGATCGAACTTTGCGGGATCCAAAAACAGGTTTGTACAACAACGGTTTTTTCATGAAGCGGCTGGAGGGGGAAATTGCCAGAGCCAAGCGTACTTTTTCCAAAACATCAATCATTATTATTGATGTAGACCACTTCAAAATTTTTAATGATAAGTATGGGCATGTTGCCGGTGATAAAGTTCTGGAAACTATTGCTGCTATAATCAAAGAGGGAGTTAGAAACTCGGACATACCGTCCCGCTTCGGCGGAGAGGAGTTTACAGTGCTGCTCCCCGACACAGACAGGGAAACGGTTCTTATTGTCGCGGAACGCCTGAGAGCAAACGTAGAGTCAATGCAGGTAGAATGGGAAACTCCCTTGCCGCAGGTAACCATCAGCCTCGGCCTCTTTACCTTCGACAGGACGCTAAATATTCCGGCTGAAGGAGTAATCAAGCGCGCTGACGAAGCTCTTTACATATCGAAGGCAATGGGGCGGAATCAATCCAACGTATGGAAGGGCGGCCTTTTACATAAAATGCAAAAGTTTGAAGAACCAAAGCCCGTATAACTAACTAAGCTCTGGCTTTGTGATTAGAATATTCTGTTTTGCTTTGCTGAAGGTTTCGGTTTTTATCTGTTTTCAATAGGTATTTATATCCGAAATCAACTTTGATCCCATGGTGTTTCAGCATATTGATATGTGCCAGTCTCAGTTCGCCATGCTTGGGATTGCTCATCATTAATTCCGGCGCGACGTGAATTATGTAAGCCGGCGCGTCCTGACCGTGAAATTCGATTCCATCTTCAGCGGCATAAGATTTGTGATTGGGAGAGGCAGAGGGAAAATCGCGCCCGGGCAGGGGTTTGGAAGCGTAATAGCGGGGTATTCCGTTGCTTGTAACCCAGTATGCGCTGTAACGCTCGCCCATTTCAGTAAGGCGCTTGTCCCACGCTATTAAAATTAAACCGTCCCTCTGCAAAGCCGGACGAAAATCGGGTATCCATGGCGGAAGCGGCTTACCGGGTTTTGCCAGGAAGGGTACCAATGATTGCGGCGTGTTTGCCTTTTTGCAAGCAGGCAAGGGGATCTCCCGTCGAGACTCGACATGGCCAAAGCCCCTCGCAGGGAACGGGATAATATTGGATGGGCAACGTGTTTCTACCACAGGCTCTTTTTTGTCAGCTTTGAATTTTTCAACTTCGCCTGCGACCTTTTCGACTCGCCATTCAACCAGAGAAACCCTGTCAAGTAAATCCTGAAAGCATTCTGCCTGTTTCAACACATACGCTGGCATTGTCGATTTTTCAATGTTTTTTTTCATTACTTACCCCCAGTTGCTTATACAAAAAATTTAATAACATTCTTCCCCCATGTCAACGTTTTTTGCCTACAAATCCGCTTTTGGGGCGGCGGTTTTTTACGCGGGATTTTTGACAGTATCGCTCTAAAACGGTATAATTCAGTCAAGAGGTGCAGTATGGCGAAGGCAAATAAGGAAAAGGGCGACTGGCGTTTGATTGGCACCGTTGTCCCTGTCGGTGCGCTTAGAAGCGAAAAAAGCATTGGGGTTGGCGAATTCGCCGATTTGGTTGAGTTCGGCGAGCTGTGTGTGAAGATGAATATTGGCTTGATACAGTTGCTTCCGGTCAACGACACAGGCTGCCAGAGTTCACCGTACAGCGCTTTAACCGCCTTCGGTCTTAACCCGCTGTATCTGCGCGTTGGGGACCTTGCCGAGGCCGCAGGCTATGAAACCGACATAACACTGTTGAAAGAGAAATTCAACGCCGCCGATAGATTTCCCTATGAAGCCATACTCCGTGCCAAAATGGCTCTTTTGAAGAAGATTTACGGGGAAAACCGGGAAAAAATCGCAGCGTCCGCCGCTATGAAAACCTGGATTGATGAAAACCCCTGGGTAAAACCTTACGCGGTATTCAGGCGGCTTAAAGAAGTCAACGAAGAAAAAGGCTGGACGCAGTGGACTGTAAAAGACGCTTCCCCTGATTCATTTGGCAGAGAAAAAGACTCAAGCATTGCTGGCGAACATATCTTCTGGGCGTGGCTTCAATTCGCGTTGGACGCTCAGTTTTCCGCCGCCGCCGCCAACCTTGAAAAAATGGGCATTTGTTTGATGGGCGACATCCCGATTTTGATGAACGAAGATTCCTGCGACGTGTGGATGAACTCTGAACTTTTCAACCAGAACCTGGCGGCAGGAGCGCCGCCTGATATGTACAGCCCGGAAGGTCAAAACTGGGATTTTCCTACATATAATTGGCAGGCTCATTCCAGGGATGATTATAGCTGGTGGAAATCGCGGCTTAAAGCGTCCGAAAAATATTACGATTCCTACAGAATTGACCATGTCCTCGGATTTTTCAGGATTTGGGCAACAGGCCGTGAAAATAATACCGCTCTTCTGGGGCGCTATATTCCATCTGTCCCTGTAAACCAAAAAGACTTTAGCGATCTCAACTTTGACTCAGGAAGAATACGCTGGATTTGCCAGCCGCATATTCTAACAGGTGAGGTATGGGATGCCTTGCGCTCCGGCTGGGGCGGCTCGTTTAATGAAGATGAAATTGCCGCCGCCGCGTTAAGGGTTTTTGACCAGGCTCTGGAAAGAATCGAAGATGAGGAGTTATGGCTTTTCAAAAAAAGCGTAAATGGCGAAAAGGACATAACAGCCCTTGATATTCATTCCGCGGCGAAAGACTTTTTGAAAAAAGCGTGGGCTGACCGTTTATTTTTTGAACCTCAGCCGGGAGAATTTTTCCCCGCGTGGTATTATAGGAAAAGCCGCGCCTACGCTTCCCTTTCCCATGAAGAAAAGGAATCCCTTGAA
>Ga0131853_10021248_pt1 | contig 11781 bp, 10 predicted proteins | sample TergutLab28metaG_FD_92764 | JGI IMG/M metagenome (GOLD analysis project Ga0131853, IMG submission 92764) | Labiotermes labralis P1 segment gut microbial communities from Petit-Saut dam, French Guiana - Lab288 P1 (version 2) (version 2) | ecosystem: Host-associated > Arthropoda: Insects >...
ATATAGGTGTTTTGTGTTATATCGGTATACTTTAACATAAGGAACACCCTCCCGAAGTCTGGCACATTCCTCCTGGGACACCCTATATATATATATATATATATATGTGTGTGTGTGTGTGTGTGTGTGTGTGTGTGTGTGTGTGTGTGTTGATACTTTTTCATGTTGATAAGCATATAAGTGCTCTGTACAGCGTGATTCAAAACGATGGACTCAATTTCGTAAGTATATATTTAAAAATTGTAACCAGTGACAATTATGAAGTAAATTACATTTGATTATACTCAAAATGAAGTTTTTAAATATTCAATGTGCTGTACAGCAGTCGCTGACTCAATTTTAATGAACTCACGAACGCAAAAAAAAATTGTGCTGCATAGTAGCCATTTTGCTCTGAACTGACGCCGCTGCACGGCTGTGCTGTAGGCGAGTGCTCTAGCGGTAGTATTTGTAAACTCAGGATCTCTTCTTTCAAATGTTATGTAGATCATTCACATATCGTGTATAGTTCAAGAAATATATATGTACGAACTTGAGTCCATCTTTTTAAATCACGCTGTATATTGTTCTGTTCAGCGTAGGTATATGTAAAGCTGTCATTAATTTGCAGGAGTTTGTTTGAACCTAGTCCTGTGTGCCACAACAAACAGAGTGAAGAAAAGTCGAGCGGTTATTAATTGTGTCCAATTTGTCCATATCCTATTCGCTTCATCAGGTACACATTCTGTTGTCAAATATAAAAGGTACATTTTCAGTTAAATGTTATTATATGACGACGAATGAGGCAGTGGAATTAATGGCCAGCAATTCGTAATCTCTGGGGCAGGTGTGTATGAATGGTGCGCTTTACCTTCGTAGGAGAAACAAGGCTATAGCACAGTTAGGAGCCCGGCCGAGCTCTGCAACTTGTCCCAACTTGCTGCTCCTCTTGATTCGTTATTACCTTACCCAGCCACAATGGATGATTCGTTTGTACATGATAGTAAGAAATGTAACTTACGTTTACGTTTTGCTGCAGCGATAGGTCGAATAGCTTAAAAAACTAAGTAATTTTATTTTATTATTTTGTTCCCATAATTTTAGCTATAAGTCTAAAATACAAAATTTCACATCCGTTTCCACAAATTGTAAAGTATTTTGTAAGGGGAAATTCTCAAAAACCTCATCCATTCTATATTTAGCCAATTAACAGTTTCTGGCTGAACATTTTACGATTTTTAAACCTGATGATGGCCAATACAGGCCGAAACATGTAGTTGTTTCCATCATATAGTCATTAAATACACCTCAGTGATTAAGTTATGTTTGACTACATACCTTTTCCTAGTTTCACACACACAACGGGGATGACACACTTCCTAGCTCTATTATTACTTGTGCAGTTCCAGACTCATGATACTTTTAGTGAAAAAGATGTGTTGACATTAAAATTTTGTGGCCCCTGTCTCGTGCTGTATTATTGTGATACTGAACTGTGTTTGCCCACATCAAAGCCAAATTTAAATTGTGAAATTTTCCAGTTATACACCAGTTGCTGTATACTGCACCTAGTTCTTGGGTTGTGTCAAATTTGTCTTATACAGAAAAACAGTGTTTGAGAGTTGTTTGACCACCGTGCATCTTCATCATGAAATAAAGTGAAATGCCAACTTGATGCAACAATGTAATTTTTTTAAGTTTCCTTAGCTCGACATGTTTCGGGCGCAGGAGTACTAGATGTTGAGTTGCAGCATATTTTTTTCTGCACCCAGTTCCTAGATGGGTGGTGGTCCTGAGAGCCGCTGTGTAGGTCGTGTGTATGGTGCGGATGGTGCCGTACACACGGCCTACCTACAAACTGGGTGCAGAAAACCATATTCTGCAACTTAACATCTGGTGCTACTGATGACTGGCGTATGCGCCCGAAACATGTCGAGCTAAGGAAACTTTAATAAATTACATTGTTGTAACAAGTTGGCATTTCACTTTATTTCAGAAAAACCAGTGTCTTGAGATCTGCGCTTTTCTCGTTTATTACCCAGGGTAAAATGGTAATTCAATACCGATGTTTCGGGACAACCGATCGGTCCCAAATTCAAGGGTCAAGAAATCCGCGAAGCTTTCTTCCTGAATTTGTGGACATTTGGATATGGGGTCCATACGTTGTCTCGAAACGTCTGTAAGGAATTGCCTGTATAGACTGCGTTATAACGCAGAAGAGCGCAGATCTCCTCTACTCCTCGGCGGAAGTCTGAAATCATGCGACCAGTTTCTTGCTTATATTATCTAAAGGAATACCTTCCATTAATTTTTGCTAATGAACCCACCCCAGTCTCTCATGTGTTAATTATATTAAATTTTATGTATCAGCATAACTTAAATTTGTTTTATGCATTTCAGTAAGAGAAACATAATGAGTTGAAAGAATATTTTATAACCATTTCCTAAATCAACCAGTACACCCAGTGGCGTACCGAGTGGGGGGAGGTTGGGTGTTCAACCCCCCCCCCCTAAATTCCGAAGGCCCTCCAAAATCGTGCCAAACTCAACCCGATTTTGAAAACTGTTAACTATTGCTGAATTTAGGACGCCAACATTCCAATACGTTCGGAAAAAAGGGCAGTAAAATTCTAAAAATACCGCCGGTTCACAATTGTTTTACATTATCAATGACAAATAAATTGGTTGTCGTCATAAATAATCTTAAAGTACCAAAAATTAAGAAAATTTTACTATATGAAATGAAATTTCTTGTACCAATTACAGCTGCCTCCAGAACCGTTGACTAGGGGGGTAGGGGGCTACCACCCCCAGATTCCCGTTCTCTGTCCTCTGTCCTCAATTGAATTTGTTGACCCCCCCCCCCCGAACAAAATTCCTGGGTACGCCACTGAGTACACCAGACTATTTTGAAACACAACGATCATACCTATTATGGCTCTTTGATTCACAGAGCAGTAACAGAGTAATAAAACACCATATCATCCGTGTACAAAGAAATAGACACAAGCTTTCTTTGAACCAAGAAATGATGGAAAAATTGGCAGCGGTTTAAAATTTCTGCTAAAGAATATAACTTATGCTCTGACTGCGTAACATATAGCATGTTACTGCTTCGCTATAACACAGAATCCCTTTACTTCCTTGAAACGTTAAAAAAAATATATTTTTTTTTTCAAATCCACTTTGGATTTTCGGTGACTAAGGACCGATGCCATGCATCTGGTTTTAATTTCATCTAAATCATCACAAGATAATTAACAGCGTTCCTCTGAGACTGAACTTTCTTTTTATCCCAAATTTAATTCTATTCATTAAATATAATTTTGTGAAACAGGCACATGTTCTGCCCTATACATAATTTTGAAAACTGTCAGCTCTTTCCAGCACGTGTCACATATATATATATATATATGACACGTGTTGGAAATTTTGAAAACTGTTAACTAAAGCGACCCCTTTACAGGCCCGGTGTGGCCCATAGGGTGGGTAGAGGTATACCTCTACTCTTCCATGACCGCGGCACTAGAAGGGGGTGAGTGGTCAGCAGCATGCCCCGGCCGCAATTTACCCCCTGGAAAGACCCGGTACCCATTTTACAGGAGGCTGGGTGGACCCCAGGGCCCGTCTGGACGGGCGAAAAATCTCGTCCCCACCGGGATTCGATCCCGGACCGACTTCACACATTTAATATAAAAAAAAACATCTGTGTGTAATCTATCTTTTCATTCTGCCAAATTAAGAATTAGAAGGAACATCCTTGCTGACATTTCAAGATGGTACTGAAAGCCAGCACGAAGACTCGAACACAGTGACTGAGAAGAGAAGTTTAATTAACGATTTCGCACGGGGACATGCATTGGGAAGCTTTCTACTAAACACTGACCATGATATTCAATCAGCTCACTTATAAAACCTCTCAACGTATACGTCCCCAATGCATGTCTTATGCAAAGAAGGTAACTCCACAATGAATTATGATTGTCTTCCTTACTGCACAGATTTAATCTCTGGGATTATTTACTGTCATGTAAAATTATAGAGGAATACGAGAAGGCGAATGGGATTTCTCCAAGGACTGCTACTACACAACTGCTATTTAAACTTTCGCAACAACCATTATTGTTAATTTGTCCTTGGAGCTTGTAAACATCCAAAAACTGCAACAAAGCAACCAGACTGAAAGCTCTAGTGATTTTGTACTAGATTGCTATGATGCGTTACTAGGTAAATGGGCTTTAGTAGTAGTACTTTCGATCTTCACTGTCAAACTGTTTCACTTCTCTGCAGTGACACTGGCTGTCCTGACCGACGTTATTCGTGGGTTTCCTCAGTCATTCCAGACAAATAATGGGATGACATCTCAGACTAGATCATGGACATCGCCTTCCAGAAACGTCCAATGAATCTTTGACAAATCGCCCATCTTTCTAACACAATCTAATTCGAGTTAATAACAAAATGTTTAACTGAAGAATAAAATCCAAGTAGATGCCACTTATTACTTTATTACGCTTATGTTAGACTCAACATGTTTCGGGCACCATTATGCCAATCATCAGGAGCTCACGACGATAGCGTTGGTTACCACATAAGCCTTCTGGTTCTCGATTTGCTGCTGGTTGGAAGTTAAGTGCCGGCAGGATGGATGAGTGTCCGGACACTCATCGAGAACCTCGAGAACCAACGGCCTATGTGGTAACCAACGCTATCGGCGTGAGCTCCTGATGATGGGCATAATGGTGCCCAAAACATATTGAGTCTAACATAAGCGTAATAAAGTAATAAGTGGCATCTAGTTGGATTTTATTCTGCAGTTATCAAGATGATGCACGGTACAATACACATCAAAGACAGAATGTTTAATTAAACCATACAGACGAACAGAATGGTATGTTCTTCTTTAGTCCACAAAATACATCTCCAATAGTTTTAACACTTTAGCACCGATCTAATATATTTTTAGTGCGCAGTGTAATTCTTTAAATGCCGAATATTATGTAATTACAACAACCCTTCTGCTGTCCCAGGTTAAATTTGTCTGCTACGGATCACACCAAGCATTTTACTCTGGCGCTGAAGGGCTAATATAAGAAAAAACCTAGTACATCAAGTGTTGCTTAAAATCTCATAATGTGTTTTTATCATAAGCACAACACGACAGAATGTTCATTTGATAAAAATGCATCATATGAACTAAACATTCTAGTTACCTTGACGTTTTACCTCTCTGTCACTTTCAAACCCAGCTTGACCTTTACACCGAAAGTGTGTTGGCAGGTTTCAACCCTTGACATTCTCAATAGAGCTACCACCCACTGAAGGGTTTTCACACTCAATAGTATCTGTAATAGGGATATCAGTTGCTGCTTGGGATGAATGCACACATTCAAGTTAACTTACTCAAGAAAATACTTGGTAAGTGCAAAATATTAATAGACTCTAACATTTCATTGCTTTACAAGCCAATAACTGCTGAAAATGTCGTCAATATTCTTATATCTTCTTACAGAATTCACGTTTCAATATTCTAACTTTTCGCAGGACTGTGTGTGAGCTTACATCACACAATTATAATCATCATTAATCAGAAGTGTCAAAGTAAAAGATGATCGACACCATGAAAGGCCACTTTATGATTTCCAGCTCATTAACCTCCTTAAGAGCTGCATCCAAATGGCAACTGGCCCTTTGTTGCAGCAGTCACACTAGACTGGATTCTTACTATACTTTTGTTACAATGTTACAAATAAAAGCTTTATTGATATCGTAGTTAATTAGTCATATTACTAAGGCTATATGTCAGACCCAATCGTGGTCATCTTCAGGCCATACATTATCACAAGAAGTAATAGTAAAATATATGTTCAATAGACTCTACTTACTTAGTGCACAATGAAATGTTGGTTGTAACGGAACAGTTGTGAAGGAACAGAACCCGCCAAAACTACAGCCAATCATTGACGTAATGACTGCAAAATGTATTGTGTTTTTATTTCATTTAAAGGGCCACAGTAGCCTATTCTTTACAGTGAACAGGTAAGTTGTTCGATTCCCGAAAATGGGTAAGAGTTTTTTTTTTCCCAAAACGTCCACCCCGGGTCTGTAATCCGTCCATCCACCTATTCAGTAGGCACTTGGTGCTCTTTCCCTGGGGTAAATGGCTGAGACGTCGACCTGATCACTCACGCTGATCTAGTTCCGAGTTTAAGAATTAGAGAGCCATATCTCCACCTCTTGTGCCTTCATGGCCTGCACAAGGACGACTTGAACGTTATTTAACGACGTTGTCAGTAAACTGGAATAGACGTGTAGATTGGCGTCCTGGTTGGCAGTGAGTTTTGAGTTTGGATTTATGTGGCGGGAAGTGGTCGTGGCCAAGTTTAAGCTGCTACGGCAACATTTATCCCGTTCGACTGAGGAAAACGCAAAAAGCTTGGAACAGTCAGTAATGCAGTCGGGAACCGAACCTAGAACTTCTTGAGCTATACCGCTTTACAGAACTTGCCCGCACTGGAAGACCTAAAGTGTACTGCAGACAGCATGTCCTGTAGCAATTACGCTACTGACTTCTTGACAAATCTGCTGAAAGGAAAGTATCAAGCGAGCAACAAATTCCTTGGCAGAATGCCAGTACGTGACTTGCTTATTGAGACGCAGACATCCACAATTTTTACGGTCACTTCATACTCGTCGTCAACAAACTACATTGTTTCAGAAAAAGCTGGGTATTACACACATTATCGCCTCTTCATCTCAGTATAGCAAAAAAAGAAGTAATCCACCAGACGTTGGTGTAGATAACCTGTCTGGGATCCTTCTACAATTACACGTGAAGTTCTTTCCAGCTGCCGCAAAAGGAACCAGAAGATTAGTTGCTGTAATGTGAACGGAACCCAATCCGAACAAAAAAGAAAAAAAAAACAAGGCAGACTTTAATATTTTGTACGTTTCGGGGGGGGGGGGCGCTAGCCCTCGCTCCCTTCGCGCCAAGAGGTCTGCACGATATGCTGTCTGAACGTTGGATATTTCTTCCCTAATAACCTAGACCCATTGTAAAACACTCACACTAACCTCCTTCCCATAATGTGCATGATAAAGTTCTTCCTTGATTTCTGCTCACTGTCCCACAAATATCGTTCGAATTCAAGTACCGACCGCACACTACTTCATAGCTGCAGTGCTGCCAGAACGTGGTTTATCTGAATTGAAATGTACGTTGAAGGCAGGGCGCAGAGATTTCATAGATGGCGAAAAAAAAATGCTATGGACGGAGAAATGGATTGTGTTCTGTGATAATGACACGTGTCAATATTAGCCTCTATTTAATATCTATCAGTCTCTTTATGTATGTGATCATTTCAGCTCCTTTATACAGGGTGAGTCTCTCGCTAGAGGCCCCAAACTCTTGTCTATGTATGCAGTCGAAGATCGCGGATTTCTCGTTCGTAAATACTGGTAAACAGGTTCATTTAAAGCATGCCAGACGGCATTTCCAACGGAATTTGGTGAAAGACGTGCACCATCGAAGTGTTGCATCCAGAAATTGGTTAAAAACGTTAGAGACAAGGGGAAGCCGATCTAACGCCTGCCGACTTCTTTCTTTGGGGCCTATTGAAGGGCAAATTGTACAAAAATACACCCCGCACAATTGAACAACTCAAAGACGCTATACGCCAAGAGATTCAAGCCGTCAACGTCGACACTTTGGGAAAAGTATTCCAGAATTTGGAGAAATGCATTCAAGTGTGCTTGAATGTGAAAGGAGACCAGTTGCAGCATCGATTACGAGCAGGTCCTGTTTTGCATCATTCCCGGTATGTGTATACAAATTTTCAAGTCATTATCTCAATAACATAATTTTTTATAGACAATAGTTTGGGGCCTCTAGCGAGAGACTCACCCTGTAGAATATGTCCATGCATTCTAGGATTATCCTGTCTATCAATCCACCTAGCTAGGTACTCGACACATACATATGTCTATTTATTTGTTCATCTATTCATCCGTCAATCCCTCTGCCTGTCATTCCACCTATATATCACTCTGTTTGGTTAATTATCTTCTCGCGTCTATGGCCCTGTTTCTTGCTATGCCTATTTCTGTGACTACTGCAGACCCTGCTGTTCTGATTGTCTAATTACTTTTTGATTAGTACGGTTGTCGATGTTGATTCAGTTTACAGGATATTCCAGAACGAGGTTCACCATAATGTAGTCGGTATAGAGACTCACTACGGGCTGAAGGGTCCGGGGATAGTATCCCGTTGGCAGCGAGGTTTACCGTATCCGTCCAAGACATCCTGGGGCCCATCCAGTCTCCAGTACAAAGGGTACAACGCCTTTTCCGGGGCTAAGGCGGCCAGAACGTTGTTTTTACCACCTTCCTTGCGTCTAAGTTAAAGAAAGACTACAGATATACCTCTACTCCACTCTGTGCCTTCATGGACTGTTGTAGGGTGAAATTCGCCTTTACCTTTACCTTTACCTTCTTAGTATATTCCACATCACGTAGTCTATGGTTTGTCCTAATACAATCTGTTCCATTTTGTGCAATGTATCCTTCGTTTAAAGCATCACTTCTTCTTCAATCCGAGGTACGTGTAAATTCCTCCTAACAAAATCTTGTTGAACTTCTCCATACCAACTTGCAGCTACCTCCGATGAACAGCTTCTGAAATACAACGTGCAGCTCTAAGGCACAAATGTAATCTGTTTTCTATCAACAGTGACCATTGTTTGCTAGGAAAGTGACTGAATAAGAAGTAAGATCTCACGCCCACAGACCTGTAGCTTTAAATCCTGAATCATTCTAACGGTGCGTAATTTGCACTGAACCAATTTACAACCTGGGTGGGGCGCAGTTCGTATCCCGATTTAATATACTTCTGTCACAAGAAAGTGAATCGTGGCTACAGCACCCAATTAACAGCAGAAGATATATTTCTTCTACAGTTTATGTAAAAAAGAAATTATTTGCCACACAGAAAGTAGGGGAAAGAAATTTTTCTCTCCTCCAAACGTCCAAGGCTGCTCTGGGGTCCATCATTCTTCCTATTCAATTGATATCGGGGTTCGTTCCCAGGATGAAGTAGCCGGGACCTAAACTAAACCTCTTACGTCCGTCTAGTGCCGAGGTTAATAATGAGTGGAGCTATACGTCCATTCCTCCCCTCCAGTACGCCTTCATAGGGCGGATAAGGACACATTCACATTTTACCACAAAGTCTGTGGTATTGATTCGCAGTTACTAGACGAAGTTCATAGACAACAATATTAATGTACATTAACCTTAATAATACATTAATTCCTTTGTGCATTCAAAATCTTTTAGATAGTCACCTACGAGAATATTTTCGTTGACACTGTAGAGGTAAAGGTAAAGGTAAAGCAATTCCTTTACGGTCCTATTACAGGCTCAGAGGATTCCAGGAGTCCGGCTCCCTCGGATATCGAGACATACCGCAAATGAAGGTGGTAAGGTTGTCAGCCCTACGCACCGGCCGTCTTTACTCCCCAGGAAATATTCCTGGTATTCATTTCTGTTAGAGTCTGAGTCGACCTCAGAGCCATAGTGGGGCCGGTAGGATTACGTCAGTGAAAAATTCCAGTGACACCATCTTTAATCGAACCCATGACCTTCCGGCTTGTAGCGCAGTGCCTCAACCAACTGCGCCACTACGTGCCGTCTTCACAGCTTTGGTACGAGTATAAAACTATATCAAACTGAACGATAAGATTTTTATGGATTTTTGCCTCCTTGTCAGTATCTCAGTTTACGTAGCGTCCATTGTTAAAATGAGTCAAGAATTAGAAAGGATCTTAAAGCAAGCGATAATGGCCGAGCAGTGATATTATATAGGCATGTACCTGAAGAGACTGAACAGTCGCAAGATCAGCCCTATTATGGCTGATGTTTCGAAAGACTTTCGATTACAGTGCATCTGGAATGTGGTCAATACGGGATATTATCCGTACCTTTACCTGGAGAGACTGAAGAAACCCAAGATAAGCCTCAGAATGATTGATGTTTCGAAAGAGATTCGATCCCATAGCATCCCGAATAGACCGTAAATAGAGAAAGAAAACATGCCTAATGCAAAACAACGTTTAAAATTTCAGGCTTGCGTCTCGGTATAGAAGAAGTCTTCTTTCTTCTGGTATGTCACGTGACGTAGACTGGTATACTGTCAACGTTTCGTGACAGACTGCCTGCCCCATTGTCCAAGGGTCAACCAGTCTATGAATAATTACTGCTTTCCTCTTGAATTATGTCTCGGAACGTCTGTAACCAAGTACAAACCTACGCAACGTAATATCTCAGAAAAGGAAAGGCCTCAAATTTGTTTAACTTTGAAATACTAGGATGTATGAATAGGATGACGTCGCTAAACTTCATGGTGTTGCCAAGACAACGGCACACTTTCTGCAGGTTGAAGGAGGGGAGGGTCCTAGGAGCTCATATGCGCTGCCACTGTCGGGATGTCTGCAATTTGCATAACCATTTAGGACATGGGCTGTCGGTTGAGTGTGAAGTAAAGAGGATGTCTTCGAGAATGTGTCCTGAAATGGGTCAGTTCAAAAGAAGGTGGTTCTGTGACCTCAAACCCGAATTGCTTCTCAGAAGTAGTTTTATATATATATATATATACACGTATATGCACATATAGGTTGACAGCATTTGAAAATAGGGAGCAGCTGAGGGACACAAATGGATCGGGGGGGGGGGAGTGACAGAAGCCCGGAGAACATTGCATAGTGAAGGACTTCAAAACTTGTGCTCCTTGCCAGATATTACTAGGATGATTGAATCAAGAAGAACGATGATTAGGTAGGAACTTTTAGCACGGATGGGGGAAAAGGGGAGTGCATATTAGATGTTGATAGGAAAAACTGAAAGTCAGGTAACAGTTGCACGAATTAGATTTAGTTGTGAGGTTGAGATTAAAATAGACGTTAAAGAAATAGGATAAGCTAAGGTGAACCTCACTAATCTGGCACAGCATAGGCAGAAATGTTCCGCTGTTGAGAACGCGACAACAAACATTCGGGCTACATGAAATGCAACAAAATTCTTGGCTGTGTGAAGAAGTGTCAGTCGCTCGAGAAAGATTCTGCTGCATGGAAATGGTTGGTTGGTTGGTTGGTTGGTTGGTTGGCCGGTTCAGTTTGTTTTACACTTTGATTCTTTGCTTCTTTGTTTCGTTGTTTGTTTGCATGTTCAGATACATGTTCTAAGTACAATATCCATGTACATTTATGTGCAATCGCCTAAATCTTCGTGGTGACACTTATTATTGCCCTTTAGGTCATGAAATTTGCTATGATGATTTTATCACAGCGGTAACTAAGAAGCGCAATGCCTTTCCATGTGTGCGGACGTTTCGCCATAAACTTCTGCCTCCATTTTCATTGTTTCTACTCTTAATATGGATGCGGCAAGTTCCTGCAGGATGTTAATGCTTATGTTCCAGTATAAGCGGCGTCATATTTCGGAATTCCGTTCTTTTTTTAGGAATTTCTTCTTTGAATGACACAAAAGTTTCATTATACAGTATAGAATGCCTTAAACCAGATATCTGCATATTTATGTTTTATTCATATACATTAATGAGATGGGCTGGACATGTGACGCGTATGGCTGAGGAGAGGGGGTGTATAGAGTCTTGCTGGGGAAACTGGAGGGAAGGAGACCACTGGGGAGACCTAGGCGTAGATGGGTGGATAATATTAGGATGGATCTCCAGGAGGTGGGATGTGGGTATGTGGACTGGATTGGGCTGGCCCAGGATAGAGACAGGTG
>Ga0131853_10021249_pt1 | contig 11781 bp, 10 predicted proteins | sample TergutLab28metaG_FD_92764 | JGI IMG/M metagenome (GOLD analysis project Ga0131853, IMG submission 92764) | Labiotermes labralis P1 segment gut microbial communities from Petit-Saut dam, French Guiana - Lab288 P1 (version 2) (version 2) | ecosystem: Host-associated > Arthropoda: Insects >...
CAGTTAATGTTGTATAGGGAAATAATCGCTGTTTGTTCTCAGATCCACACAAAACACATAAATACAGCTGTGTGGGCAGAACGTAGAATTGTGAATGTTAAACTGGTGGTACATATAGTGACCGCTGGGCTGTACGGGTTTCAGAATCGCTCTCCGTGTGAGATGACAAAGTTTTCTGCAAGCACAAATGTTATGAAAGTAACTTCCATTAAAAAAACGACTTTCGTTCGTGTCCAGCGGTCCAGCAGTGCCCTGTCACGGTCCGCCGTCTGACGTAAGCACCAAAAACTGAGATCAGTCAGCGGCTGAACACGCTCTTCGCTTTATGTTTACGGCGCGGTACGGACACAGAACGCCTGAATATCGGGAAAGGGAGAAAGGTGCTGGTTGTGTCGTTCAGTTTGGCCTTTGACCCTGATAAATGAGACGGCACATTGCCCCGAAACACTGCTAACAGCACACAACCTGCACTGTCACAGCTGTGAGAATCCACGCGTGGTGCAGGTGGAGACAGCCTGCAGTCAACAGCTCTCCACTGTAACAACGCTCGGTTTCTGCTGCAGAATTTCAATTTATACCGAGAAATCAGCATGTGTTTTGTCATTGCGGCTGGTAAAGGGGTGGAAACTGAGGAATGGGGGTTCTAATCCCGGTAGGGGCAGATATGTTTGTCTTCTGCAATTCGTGCAGAACGGCTGCGGGCCCACTCAGCATTCTGTGAACTGGGTAAATCCCTTCGGACGTGTAGCTGATCACTCGTGTCCGTCTGGTACCGAAGACAATTCATGGAGCTTACCTACGATTCCACCTACACCCTGAAGCGCTGGTGCTCAGTTAATGATACGGGCAACTGTACTTTGCCACAAGCACTGTGCAATTTTCGTCTCCGACGCCGGAGGGAAAAAAACTGGAAAGCCTGATATCCCGTCGTCTACTACAGCCGGGCAACTTGGCTCCAGGCGGTTAGTCGCCGGCCCCAGGCCAGTCCGTGCGAAATAGGTGGTGGGCAAAATGGCACTGGGACATGTCGGTGTGACACAGTTAGGCGCCATGTTTGACATTCTCAGCACGTGACGACGTCCTCGAAGTAACTCACGTCAAAGAACTGGGTTCCGGCTGTAACGCTTCCTGTTTGCCTTCTGAAGATCCCCGGTTAGAATCTCGGCAGGATCAGTTAAATTGTTCGCTCTTTTCCTCAGTTCCTCCAGGCAGTGTACATACTGAGGCCACGCTGTTTTCCTTTCACATAATTAGCAGTTCGTAGTTAGGGCATTGCATTATCAACGTGTAGGTTGCTGTTGGCGTCGTTAAAGGGTATTGCATTATCAACGTGTAGGTTGCTGTTGGCGTCGTTAAGTAAGCAAGTAATCAGATTTAACCTTTAAAAGGTAAAGTTGATATTAATAATCCGATATATAAAATTTTTGGTTTTGAATCTAAGAAAACACACCGCATAAGATAATTCGGAAAATGGCATTCAAATAATTGCCTGTCTTTATTATATAAATAAGAGCAACCAGGCGGTGTGTATGATTACCACTAGCCAGCTACAAACAGTAATATGACATGAAGCCAAGCGGTGTGTATGATTACCACTAGCCAGCTACGAACAGTAATATGACATGAAGCCAAGCGGTGTGTATGATTATCACCAGCCAGCTACGAACACTAATATGACATGAAGCCAAGCGGTGTGTATGATTACCACCAGCCAGCTACGAACAGTAATATGACACGAAGCCAAACGGTGTGTATGATTACCACCAGCCAGCTACGAACAGTAATATGACACGAAGCCAAGCGGTGTGTATGATTACCACTAGCCAGTTACAAAACTGCAGGACAGCACCGTCATTTTACTTGGCCGTGTTTAAATCTTATTGCCACTTACTGCCAGACCAAACCTGTGTATGGTGAGTTCGTTGAGAGATTCTAATGACAGTTCTGTGTTGCTGTGGGCCACTTGTGCTGGTGTTGCTGTGGGCTACTTGTGCTGGTGTTGCTGTGAGCTACTTGTGCTGGTGTTTGCAAATGCAGGCTTGCTTCATTAAGTTTAATTAAATTCGAGACCCTCTTGACTTAAGCAGCCACCAATATATATAGCAGAATGTTTTAACCAGCACTTTGGTGTGGACGTCATGCTCTAGACCTATTCCTTTCGAATCTCTGCCACGACAGCAGCTACCCTGTGGTTTTGATGTCTTTTCACAGCCCTCCGGACAATTCTGGGTAGTGTTACCCCGATTGCTCCTTGTCTCTCCACTCCATCGTTCTACAGTCACCCTGCCACTGTCATCAAATCTGCCGCAAATAGAAGAGCTGAGACGACATGCCTTGAATGAAACTGGCTGCTGTCGTTTTGCTTTATGTAGTAATTGCACTGCCTGGCAGGGCGCCGCAAGTCGAAGCGTGTTTCCACGCAGTAGCGCTACTGACATCCCTGGCGTCATGTCGTCGCCACCAGTAGCGCCTCTGCTCTGTCGCGCCACAGTTGGATATGCTTCGTGGCGTATGGTGCCACTTCTTGGAGCAGTCAACATCTCAGTGATCTGCGCTTCAATGTGAAGCATAACCTCGACACCGAACTCTTTGTTACCGAAGTTGTAGCCCGTCCAGCTGCGTGGGACTGTCGGGCTCCACTACACAGTGGCAAGGTGGAGCAGACAAGGCGTAATTTGACGCCGTTTGTGCTTTGAATTCAGCAAGAGCATCTATCAAGATTTTATGTTTCCTTTTCTTCTTCTTTAATTTGTTGTGCAGTAGCACAAGAAGCATAACTTCCACTTCGAACTTGGACCAGACCAGGAAAGAGGATTCGCCACTCAAACGCCCTGGAGCGCCACAGCCACTCGAATGGGAAGTGGTTCGCGTCAGACGCGACACTTTGTGTCTCGCCTCTAGCCCTCCACTCCTTGCAAGTCGGTACTATGAAAGCAGCAACAGTAATCAAGTGTGTAATCAGGGGCAACTCTGCCGCATCCTGCTTGCGCATACAGACGTCATCATTGTCGCTGGCACCCCCTTTTTGCTTCTCGAGCGCTTGTCAAAAGTTCAGGTTTTGACACCCGAGACACAGTGTTACTGTGACGTGCAATGGATGGATTAAAGCTGTTATGTCAGTTTGACAGTGAAGTTAAGACGCGGCTGGTGTGCCGGAGCATTGTCTAAACACAAACAGCGTCTCTTATCACACGTTAAGATCAACTGCTGCAGATGAATCCGTTCCAGTTCGAGCCTCGACAGCAGTACCGAATGCCATTATTTGGCTATTTTTGGCCATTCGGTTGCCACGATACTGTAACAGGCCACAATTGTCACTTATGTTGGCATCTTGTAACCTCAACGTCGAAGTCCGACTATCCTGTTAAGCCTTGCTGCACGAGAGAGATAGAAAGAGGATAAGAGAAAAAAATGACAATACGGGGAACATATTTTGCATCCGTCGGTTTTCCCCTGTCCCCCTTTCGGAATCATTCCGCTGTTGCTCTATACTCATCTTTACCGTCATGCTGCTCTTAATCTTCAGAAGGACAAGCGGAAGAAGTGCGTGAACCTTGAACAAGCAATGCTTTGGACAAAAAGTGCTTTTATTGTCCTTTTTGCTCCAGGCTGCAGAGGGACGGGTCTCTGCAGATCAGCTGTCCGAGGTTTCCCTTAGCTGCAGTGGCCCCTGCTGCTGTCTCGCTCTGTGGGCGCGCGAAACAATTGGTGACAGGCCGAGGAGCGCCAAGTCACGCGACCTGAGTAAAGTATCGATTGTCGTGACGTCACGTAGTAGAACACCACGCTGTAATAAAAAGAACGGCATGCCTCTGCGCAAGAGTGGATCATGACACGAAGATGTCCAGTGGCAGTGTTTGATCCTAACAGCACAGTGTTTATAGTGCATGCCACCTGTTTTAGCGTTTGTGCCACATTGTACACTCATCCCTCGCTTGTGGCGCGGTGAATTTCCAAGATCCCCCTTCCGCGAAAAGCGAAAATCTGCCAATCGATCGCCCCTCCCAAACCAACGTTTTAGTAGTTCTTTATTGTTTTCTTGTCTTAGCAGCAACACTGTGAAGGGAACTGCTTCCTTTTTTACCTTTAGCTTCTTGAACATCACGTGGTATGGATCCAAGACCTGTTCGAATTGTCAAACAATTTGCGAAACCACGAAATGTGACCTACGAGGGCGAGGGACAGGTGTATAGTGTACAGTGTACAGTGTATAGTGTGTAGTGTACAATGTACACAGTGTATAGTGTACAGTGTATAGTGTGCAGTGTACACGGTGTACAGTGTACGGTGTTTAGTGTACAGCGTACACAGTGTACGGTTTACAGTGTACGGTGTATAGTGTACAGTGTGTAGTGTACAGTGAACAGTGTACACAGTGCACAGTGTATAGTTTACAGTGTACAGAATCTCCGAATTCCACATGATCGCTGCGGTAACACCGATCACCTTACATCTCACTGCTGTCTGTCCCTACAACACAACATAAAGCTGTCCCTGCTGTCCACACCATGAACGCAGTAATGGCAGTAGCGGTGTAGCGCCACTGTTCAGTGCGGGTTGCCTAGTCCGTACCCACTGCACCCCCTGTAGTCTGCAACCCCTTGTACTTTCAATAACTTGTACCCTCTATACCCCCTGTGCCCTCTGCACGCTCTGTACCACTGCACGCTCTGTACCCTCTGTACCCCCTGTACCCTCTACCACTGTACCACTGCACGCTCTGTACCACTGTACCCTCTATACCCCCTATGCCCTCTGCACCACTGCACGCTCTGTACCACTGCACGCTCTGTACCCCCTGTAACCTCTGCACGCTCTGTACCACTGCACGCTCTGTACCCCTTGTACTCTCTGTAGGCTTTGTACCACTGTACCCTCTATACCCCTGTGCCCTCTGCACTCTCTGTACCACTGCACGTTCTGTACCCTCCGTACCCCCTGTACCCTCTGTACGCTCTTTACCACTGTACCACTGCACGCTCTGTACCCTCTGTATGCTCTGTACCACTGTACCTTCTATACCCTCTGCACTCTGTACCACTGTACCACTGCACGCTCTGTACGCTCTGTACCACTGTACCCTCTCTACCCCCTGTGCCCTCTGCACTCTCTGTACCACTGTACCCTCTATACCCTCTGCACTCTGTACCACTGCACGCTCTGTACCACGGCACGCTCTGTACCCCCTGTACCCTCTGTACGCTCTGTACCACTGTACCCTCTATACCCTCTGCACTCTGTACCACTGTACCACTGCACGCTCTGTACGCTCTGTACCACTGTAACCTCTCTACTCCCTGTGCCCTCTGCCCTCTCTGTACCACTGTACTCCCTGCACAGCTGTATCTTCTGCACCACCGGTCAAGTTACTTTTGAATTTTCAACAGTTTAATTTCGCCTTCTGTTGCTCATTGCATGCGGCTTCGAAGTGAGAAGGGTCTGGGGCAAGAGCCGTGGCCTGTTTAAGTACTAGTCGGTAATGCGCTGCAATGACTGAGGACAACATTCAATAATATCAGTCAGTGTACCTGGTGTGTCGGTCGTATGTTGTGCGCCAGAGGAAACAGCAGGACAGTTAGTGCCCCTGGAACTGCGAACCGCCGGAAAGACGCAGGCGAAATGCTGCGCTTTCGTCACGTTCTGGGATTTAATTAGTAGGGCATCTGGACTGAATGAAGGCTTAGGACTTTATCGTCTGCTGGAGCCCTCACCGAGATGCTATTTCATTATCGTCTGCTGGAGTCCTCCCTGAGATGCTATTTCATTATCGTCTGCTGGAGCCCTCACTGAGATGCAATCACTTTATCGTCTGCTGGAATCCTCCCTGAGATGCAATCACCTTAACGTCTGCTGGAGCCCTCCCTGAGATGCCATTTCTTCCTCAACAATAGCAGCAGAAAAGAGATGAGAAGTTCACAAAGAAATTCTCACCATTTCATGGAAATGAACTGTCTTGGAGGATGAGTGACGTATGATATTCTAGAGGTGTAGCAGCAAACAGCAAACGGCAGGTCTGTTACTTTAATGCGGCTCGCTTCATCTCGCTCAGCACAGTGACACCTGCTGTAACATTCAAAACGACGCTGTTTCCCCACACGGTGTACTAAGCAACGATCGTTTCCTTACACAACTTTAACCGGTAGGTCTTTGTTGTGGAGACAGTGTGTTTTCTGCAAGGTGACAGCGGAATGTTTACAAGCTCTTAAATCATGAAGAGGTCGAGGGGCCTATACTGCCTTACAGGAGATGCCAGTCAAATTTACCTGGGAACTGGAGCATTTGTTGGTCTGGTCTCAGCAGCTAAAGGGTGCTAGCTGTGCATAGTGTCAGCATTGCTTTATTTCAACACAAGTGGTTCACTACATAGAGCTGCCAGTGTTCTGTACAGGCTGAATCACGCTAACAGCGTTCATTGCAGGGAGGTGTAACGGACACATGTCACTCTTGCACTGCAGTTACACACAGTTGCCATATGATAATGACGTTGCGTGCAACAGACTTAAGCTGGATGGCCACCAGAGCTCCCGGGCTTCACTGGAGCCGGAGCAAAGGAGTTAATTAACTCTGAAGCTTAGTGGTTACTATATGTACCACCAGGTTTAACACTCACAAATTCTACGTTCTGCCCACACAGTGTATTTATGTGTTTTGTGAGGATATCAGAATAAACAACGATTATTTCCCTATACAGCATTAAGTGACTGGTTTTTATAACAGAGGCGGAGAGTGTTTACTGTGCAGTACGGACTGAATTTGTAGTTAAAGTGGTCACTATATACACCACCAGGTTTAACATTAACACATTCTGCGTTCTTACGTGTTTTGTGTGGATCTCAGAACAAACAGCGATTATTTCCCTACACAACATTAAATGACCGGTTTGTATAACCGAGACGAAGTGTGTTTACTGCGCGGTAAGGACTGAATGTTTGTATATAATTTAGCTTATTGAGTCTTCAAAGCGCTTTCTCGTCGCAGAGGGCTCCCCATGGCCATTCATATACTATTCAGATATTTGGCTGCAGTTCGTAAGATGGCTTGACACCAAGCGAAGTGGCTGATCTTCAGCTATGACGTCACTGTCACTCGGATTCTAACTCTGTCTTTAAAGCCTAGAATGGTTAACTCAGCGGCAGAGACTGTTAGAGGCTCCTAGTTTCGTGAGGATTGTGCAAGAGTGCACCTGGGTATCTATATGGCTGCGACACAGACGTTTCTATACTTAACCAATTACGACTAATATTACCATTTTCTGAGTTAAAATTGGAGGTAACGACGTTTCGAAAGACCTGGTGCTTCTACGTTGGTAGTGCAAAATATAGGCAGCAGTTCCTCTGGAATGTTGGTAAACATGCTGGACTGCACGGTCGTGTCACAAAGTGGCGTGAGAATCTGAGAGGTCCACAATACAGATCGCAGCTTTGAAAGCATAGTGATGACAATGGCATTTGTGTGTGGCTCGCTACGGGCGCTGTCGGTGGGACGATTACAGACCGCTGTTGGAGGAATGGCGACGGCCTGCAGAAACTGAGGTGACGCCTTCGGCTAGTCGGCATCCGGCCCGAGACGTGAACCGGAACCTATTGGATGTGAAGAAGGGGCGCTAGCCACGACGACAGTAGCGCTTTAAACTGCCCATTGGGACTGCCATGTGACACGTGTCTAGCCCCACGTGGTACCTGTCGTAAGCTGGAATTCTCCTCGCCCTGTGTTGGTCAGCTTCCTACCTCTTCATGCAGCAGCTTTCCTTCCGTCTGCATTCTGTCCCTCTTGTCCTTCTCCTACCGCGTATCTTCCTTATTCTTAACTTCTGCTGCTCTACGTCAGTACTGTCAGTGCTCTGTCATCATAGGGTGGTCGCGTGTTTGAATTTCTTCCTGATACTGCCACCGTGGCTGAGGTTGTCACGGGTTTCTTCAGCATCTCCACATAAGTGCTGTGATAGCTTTATGTGACAGTTCGCGTCCAGTTTCTGTACAGCCCTTGCTAGGGCAGCTGTAATTAGACAATATGAATTGATGTCATTGACACATCATTGTGAAATAGAAATCGGGACGACGCTGTGTGCTAGGGACACACCGTGACGCCAACAACACTGTGCATGTTACCGTACAGTGGCGCAACACTACTCAAAAAAGATGGCGTAGCGGGTTAGAGTTTTGTGTTCCATTCCGTTATTTTACAGCTCTGTATGAAGTGTTAAAGCCATTGAATATGAATAAGGCTGTGGGCGATATCTAGTGATTGTGGCTGCTGATTCGTTTTATCAAATTCCCTTTCAAAAAATGTGCCGTTGCAGGCCTTCCAGGCGTCATTCAAAAGAACGCGACCGCTTCCTTCCAAGCCCCTTCCAATACGTCACTGACACACTAATTCACCATTCCATGCCATGGAGTTTATGTCGCTGGCTGCGTCATTCGGCAACACTGGAAACGTGTAAATATTATCTGCCAAAACAGCGCTATGTGTGCTTTTTAGTTGGGACTTCTTAAAGTAGTTAAATATTAATGCTATTCGTCTACCTGCTTTAATAAACAATTCATATAATAAAACCAACAAATACACTGATGTCACAAAAAGTCCCTACAACTCCATCATGTTTCGATGTACCGTGATCATCTTCAGGGGACTGCTTACCTTCGATAGAGCTTATATACAAGCATGGATGGATTATTCGGTACATTAGAATTTGCCTATAAAATGTCTGCAAGTATGAAATCGTTGTAGCAGTGCTGAACTGGCTCGTGAGACGTGGAAGTTATAGTGTTACAGATTGTTACAGTGGTGGCTATCAGGAGGGATCCTCCTTATATGAGCCAATGTAAGATTCTGCACTGCTACTACGAATTTATAATATCTTCCAACATTTTATGGCCAAATTTTAATGTAATTAATAACCCGTCTATGTTCTTATGTATGCTTCATTTATGTTCAGTAACTGCCTGAAGATGATCAAGAGAGATGGCAATATGTCGGAATTCTGATGGACTGTTTGTGACATCAGTGCCTTTGTTGTGTTGTTATGTCGGTCCATCAAAACGTATTGCCGTACTGTTCTTACTGCAGCTGTACGCATCACCTACATGTCCTGTATAACCAGCCCTAACCGCGTGCCACTCCATATCACTCTTTTACAGACTTTTTGGAGGACGAAATGTGATGCAGTCTCAGTTGCCGTTCAGAAGGTCTGGACATGTGCACTTGATGTGCTAACTGCGCAAGAAGCATAGTGTTTGAATGTATTTAGTGGCTTTTAATTAATTACCATAAAACCACCACGCATTGTCCTGTTTCACACATAATATTTTATACAAATTAATGTGGGCCTGCATATAGGATACTAAACTTGTGTGTCAGTACGGTGTCGCAATGTGCTGTGAACAGTTGACACACAATGTGCAACAAACTGGCACATCCCTATTGGTGCACTGCGGTGTTATTCCCGAAGGTGCTAGGGTGGGGCCGAGACAATTAGGAAATAAGTAAATTGAGTAATATCACTATCATTGTTATTATTTTCTAAGAAGTATATAACAGATTTTGTGTTCTGTGGTGGATGTTCGATGGGATGTGACTATCCCAACACTTTCTTACATCTTTGCCTGTTCAGGGTGCAATCCTTTGACAGTGTCTTCAGCTACCGAAAACCCTGTTGCTAATCCTCAGGATTGGAACTACAGTAATGTGTTCAGATCTGCTGTACAGTGCCACAAGGTGTGCTCTGATCTGCTGTACAGTGCCACAATGTGTGCTCTGATCTGCTGTACAGTGCCACAAGGTGTGCTCTGATCTGCTGTACAGTGCCACAATGTGTGCTCTGATCTGCTGTACAGTGCCACAATGTGTGCTCTGATCTGCTGTACAGTGCCACAAGGTGTGCTCTGATCTGCTGTACAGTGCTGCATTATAATTTAATGGCGTAACAAGATACCGTGCACGCGATGCTCGGACCGGATGCGACTTTGAGATTCATCTGCATTTGTAACGAACCGTGGGACTTGGAACGGCCTTGCTAATTGTGCGAGAGACTAGGAGAGTGAGGGGTGAGTCTCAAGATTTGTACACTTCACCAAACCTTAGAGTGAAGAGACATGTCGTGCATGTCGCGGGAATGGGTGACTTCAAGAAAAATATGACGTTTGCTCGGAAACCCTGAAGAAAAGTAGCTGCTTGGAAGACCTGGGGGTAGACGGGACCGTAATATTAAAATCGATCGAAGAGGAACACGGTAGGAAGTGTGGATAGATTTTGTGTTCCTCATGATGGGAAGTAGTTGGTGGGTGGCTGCTCTGAACTCGGGGAACGCGGGAAATTACTCGAACAGCTGAACTACGGCTAGCTTTTCGAGAGAAACTCCACTGCTTGTAGTCAGCAGTCTGCACTGTCGACAATATCATGCAGTTTAGCTTCAACTTGTCAGGTGACCGAAATGCTGCAGAATGCGTTGGGTCCTTCAAATGCAGCTTTTCTAATTCTGCTTACTTCATTGACCTTGGTGTTAGTTTACAGGAGATATAAACCATTGATTGTCACTTTGCACACACCGCAGTGCGCGAGCCAGCCTAGTGTCGGTTCAGGGCTGCAGTGGCTGTGTGCTGTGGTGGAATGGTGACTGTAAAGGGAAAAGCTGGACAAATAGGAGGAAAACCTGCACCAGTGCCACGTGGGCCATGATAAGTCTTACAGTGACTAAACTTGGAATTGAAAATGAGGCTGGGCTTCAATAGCACAAACTACAGAGAGAGAGAGAGAGAGCAAGGCGAAGTCAGAGACACTTTAAGACTAAATAGACTACGGGGGGGGAGAGAAGGAACATCAGTTTATTAGATTGTCCCCAGGCATCGCCCGCTCGTCCTTCTAGTAAGAGTAGTATAGAGAATATGAAAAAGAAAGCTTTAAAGATGTGACGGTGGCAGTTGATATGAAGACCCTATTGTTGCTTACAGCTTATTGTTATTGTTATTGTTATGTGGGTTTTGTTTGATTGGAGTTACAGCGCTTTGCCTTACAATTAACTAAATTATATATAAAGACCCAGTCCGTACCGCGCAGTAAACACTCCGTCTTTGTTATACAAACCAGTCAGTTAATGGTGTATAGGGAAATAATAGCTGTTTGTTCTGAGATGCACACAAAACACATAAATACAATGTGTGGGCAGAACGTAGAATTGTTGATTGTTAAACTGGCGATACATATAAGGACCGCTGTGTGGTACATACAGTGACCACTCTGCGGTACATACAGTGACCACTGTGTGGTACATACAGTGACCAATGTGCGGTGCATACAGTGACCACTGTGAGGTACATACAGTGACCAATGTGCGGTACATATAGTGGCCACTGTGCGGTACATATAGTGACCATTTTGCGGTACATATAGTAATCACTGTGTGGTGCATGTAGTGACCACTGTGCGGTACATATAATGACCGCTGTGTGGTACATGTAGTGACCACTGTGCGGTACATATAATGACCACTTTGCGGTACATATAGTAACCACTGTGTGGTGCATGTAGTGACCACTGTGCGGTACATATAGTGGCCACTGTGCGCTACATATAGTGACCACTGTGCGGTACATATAGTGGCCACTGTGCGCTACATATAGTGACCACTGTGCGGTACATATAGTGGCCACTGTGTGGTACATGTAGTGACCACTGTGCGGTACATATAGTGGCCACTGTGCGGTACATATAGTGGCCACTGTGCGGTACATATAGTGGCCACTGTGCGCTACATATAGTGACCACTGTGCGGTACATATAGTGGCC
>Ga0131853_10021250_pt1 | contig 11780 bp, 7 predicted proteins | sample TergutLab28metaG_FD_92764 | JGI IMG/M metagenome (GOLD analysis project Ga0131853, IMG submission 92764) | Labiotermes labralis P1 segment gut microbial communities from Petit-Saut dam, French Guiana - Lab288 P1 (version 2) (version 2) | ecosystem: Host-associated > Arthropoda: Insects >...
ATACGCGTAGATGGGAAAATAATATTAAATTGGATCTTGAAGAAATTAGATAGGGACTTGGATTGGATTGTTTGGGCTCAGGATAGGATCAAGGGACGGGCTCTTGCGAACACTGTAATGAAAGTCGGGTTTCATATAATGCGGGAAATTTCTTGACTAGCTGAGAACTGCTAGCTTCTCAAGAAGGAATTTGCTCAACGGAGTCAGTTAAATCTCACAATGCTCCTCGTACCATCAAACTATGCCTGTCCGAAGAGATTGGTAATACAGTAAGATATTAATGTGGGCTAGTTTTTTCGTACATTATCTCATAGTACGATTATTAATTTTTGAATTTCAACAGTCAATGAAATGTTAAAAAAACAAGAACTTTATTGGCAGAATATGATTATCACTTTTACACTGATATGTCGATTATTTATGACGCTTTTTAAATGGACTGACCTCATTATTTTTCACACCTCTTGGCTACCCAGCAGTCTAGCAGCATTGCTACCGATCCATGTAGCTAGAGAATTTTCGAACAAACTGCACAGTGACTCTATATAAGGAAAAGATACACCGTAACACATTTTTATCATAATCTTCTATATATAAATAAAAGCTGTTCCATTACGGGTCTAGACAGACCCTTCGGGTTCCAGTAGATGAAATCCAGAATTTCTAGACAGTCGGCATAAGAAGGTCAGCCCTACACACCGGCCACCTTTATCCCTCCCCCCCCCAGGAGACACCCTTTATACTCAGTTGTAAGGGGCTGAAGGATTATGTGAATAAAACGTTCGAGTGACCCCATCGGTAATCGAACGCACGAACTTTCGACTTTTTGTGCCGTGCCTTAACCAACTGCGCCACCGCGTAATTGGCTGTAAAGAAGTGTATGACTGATATGTATCGATATAAATCAACCGTTGCTCCAGAAATATAAGCGGCAATCCGATTTTCTTAAATAACCTCTGACATGTTTGTTCTCACTAGGACAGCATTAACGAGATTTTAAATGTGCAGCGTGTTCAAGAAATGTGCACACAGACATATCACGTTTACAAAATGATCAAACGGTAAGGTATGTATGTGGAAACCACTGTAAGCCCTCAGTGCCAGCAACCTCAATAGCCTGTAGAAAATAAGGCAGGTAATATTTAGTAAATTACACACAAGGAATTTCGTACATTCAAGCTTTTATATGCTTTCATGTCGCGTCATATATATATATATATATATATATATATATACCGTATACACCCCCCCTCTCCTCACCCATACGCGCCACATGTCCAGCCCATCTCATTCTTCTCGATTTTATCATCCGCACAATATTGGGTGAGGAGTACAAATCATGTCAAGACGTGTATATGTTATTACAGCAATTGTTTGCACCAGTTTTAAGGATTTGTCTATTGAAACATGCAGCTTTAGATTATACTAAATAAAAAGGTTGCTGTACCGGACAATGTACAATATTCGTATGATCGACTGAACACGGTGGTATGGGTATCATTGCATTCCACACACGTTTATCTTCACTGCATTCAACTGCTGAAATATCACATTCGTTGTATCGATGAATGTGATTTACATTACACCTGACACCATTTCTGAAAGCTGCGGTAGCGACAAAAAGCGAGTGGCGTACTCGAAAGTGTTGGTTACCACTGGTGTCTACACCTTGTGGCTGACACAGGGCTGTATATATATATATATATATATATATATATATATGCAATTTCATGAAGTAATATTGTGGTTTTAAGGGATATGACACTGTTTAGTCTGGTAGGTAACTACCAACATTTCTGAAATTATGCAGGCCGCATCCTCAAATAAAGAGACAGAGTGCTGGACAGACACGTCATATTATTGTTTCTGTCGACAATGAAAGAGCATGACCGTCCAAAATGTCACTATCCACCTACCAGAACGTACGGCGTCATAGCACAGCAAAATAATATAAAACTTACCATTATGACAACTCTAAATTTGTAAAGGTAAAGCAGTCCCGTTACAGGCCTGGAGTGACCCAGAGGGTTCCAGGAAGTTAAGGTTCCCAGATTACATGACAGCGGCGCAGGATGGTGGTACGGTTGTCGGCCATACACACCGGCCGCCTTTACCCCCAGGAAATGCTCCTGGTACTCATTTCTGTTAGAGGCTGGGTCGACCACAGGACCATAGTGCGATCGGAGGGATTTTGTGTCAATGAGGAATTCCACTTACACCAGCAGGGATCGAACCAGCGACCTTCTGATTTGTAGCACAGCACCTTAACCACTGCGCTACCGGGGTCCCCTCTAAATTTTGTACCTGACCCAAGTATTTCCACGCCAACCGTCAAGTATTTTCCTTCTATGTAGCAAAAAAATCTCTAATCATCACCATATATGTAAATCGAATATGTGCACTCTGTTATTAGAGTCGATAGGAAATTACATATTCGTATTTGCATATATTATGAAAAGAGAAGCAACGTATAGATTTCGTCGAGTACACAGCTGAATTTATTTATTTATTTATTCATTCATTCATTTAAGTCTCTTTCTGTGGTTTTGAATACACAGCACCAAATTATACGATGGTTAGTGCATAATAAAGTTCGATAAATCTGTAGTGAATGATTATCGGTACATTTAGGATTATATCTATAACGTTTGTATGACTGTAGATCATAACTTCATTGGAAAGCACAAATAATTTGCCTGATTGGACGGACAGTAAGATGATGCTGAAGCAAATTTCTTCGAAACACAGACAAACAAGCGCATGTTTTCAGCAAACAGCTGCTTTCAACTCAACATTATGTAACACGAATATCAAAAGACCAAAAAATTGGGATAAATGGTTTTTTGACGTATGTTTCTTGTAAGCAACAAAGTTCTCATCACGGCAGTTGCATACAAGTTGCTACCCAAAATTCCCTGAAATTGGAATGCCGCGCGAAAACCGCTTGTTGTACAGTTGTGTGCCGCTAGGTATCGCGAAATGCACCCTTTATGAACCACTCTGCCAAGCGGCATTTGGCCGTGAGGGCGCGTGTGTTTTTTTTTTCTGTGCATTTTTGTGACGTTGTGTTAGTACTGTTTTGCGATCTTACCGACCTACTAAAATGACTGATGTGAAGAAGCAACGGATTTGCATCAAATTCTGCTCCAAATTCGGCAAGACGGCTTCGGAAACTCACAGAATGCTTAAAGAAGCTTTTGGAGATGATGCCCTAGACCAAACGCAAAGCTACGAGTGTTTCTTCTTTTTTTTAATATATTCGGGGTTCCGTGCATCGTAATTCTAGGTTGAAGAAACCAACAAGATGCAACAGTATGCAAATATTTATTTACTGCTAAATTACTCTACATGTTTCGGGCGTCCATCACGCCCATCATCAGGAGTACATAAAACTTTAGTTGCAGCCTCTGGTACAGATCATGCTCTAAAGCAAAAAAGTTGAACTAGAAACGTAATATGAACCAATAGACGTACCCACCTATCTGGGGAGAAAGCTTGCACCCCAGATAGGTGGGTACGTCTTGACTGACGTTGCATCTTCATTATCGCTTACTTTTAACTACTGACTAATAGACAAAAGGCTATGATTTTTAATTGATAGCATTTCTAATTTGTTAAACTATATGCAATACTGGATTAATTCTAACTACTTTTGCACGATACCCCCTACAGGCTATCTACCTGTCTTACAATCTATTGGTTAATATTACACTTCTAGTTCAACTTTTGTACTTTACAGTGTGATCTGTACCAGAGGCTACAACTACAGTTTTATGTACTCCTGATGATGGGCGAGATGCAAGCCCGAAACATGTAGAGTAATTTGGCAGTAAATAAATATCCGCATACTGCTGCTTCTCGTTGGATTTCTTCAACCTGCGAATGGTTTAAGCGTTTCAAGAACGGATGGATGTCAGTCGATAATGAAGAGCGTTCTGGACGAACTTCGACCGGAACCACGACCGACAGTGTGGCAAACGTTTGACAGTGAAGGCGTCGTGTGTAAGGAATTTGTTCTACCAGGACAGACGTTTCAAGAACGGATGGATATCAGTCGATAATGAAGAGCGTTCTGGACGAACTTCGACCGCACCCACGAAAGAAAATATGACACAAGTTTGACATTGAAGGCATCGTGCATAAGGAATTCGTTCCACCAGGTCGGACGGTGAATGGAACGTTCTATTGTGACGTTCTGAGGCGAACGAGGGAAAACATTCGGCGTCAACCTCTAGACGAAGCACAACGACTCCTGGGCCATGAATCATGACAACTTTCCGGCTCACGAGTCGCTCGTTGTGCGACAGTTTTTGGCTTCTACGAATACGACAGTCATCCCCTAACCTCCCTACTCACCGGACCACGCCACCTGCGAGTTTTTCCTATACCCAAAGATGAAATTGAAGCTTAAAGGGAGACGTTTTGATAGCATTGACGAGATCCAGACCGAATCGCAGGACGCGATGAAGATGCTGACGCAAAATGACTTCTAACAGTGCTTCCGATCATGAAAATCCTGCTGGGATTGTTGTATCAGTGCGTAAGGAGACTACTTCGAAGTGGATGGAGCGAATAGAAATTTCGGTAAGTGGTTAAGCTACGGCACAAGAATTTCGGGAATTTTTTGGGTAGAACCTCGTATATACACATACTAACGTTTCAGAAAAGCACTTTCGGTTTCATTAATACTGAAAAAAATAAAGGGAACAAAATAGATTGATATCAAAATATGCTGGGATCGTGCAAACCTCATAATACAAGCCATTTCATAAAAACCATCAATCATAATGCCTGATTGATTTGTTTATTCGCGTGATATTGATTTTAAACTCTGTGTAATAATTGATTATTTCTAACAGCGCAATACCACCAGCCAAGATGGCGTTAAATTTAATTTAATAACTGCCCAACAAGACGCAACTTATTCAGTTTATTACATTTCTGTAGGCAGCTCTACATGTTTCGGGTGTTGACACCCATCATCAGGAGCTTGTACAACTGTAATTACAGCTTCTGCTATTGATTAACTGCAATGAGTAAAATACGTTGCATAAATTAAAATTCTAGATTGGACATAGTGAATGTTACTAGGCTTGACGAATGTGATATATAAAATAATGTTGGATGGTTAAAAGCACTATTTTAAAATTATGTACAACAAAATATATGTTATGTATATTTTGTTGTGTATATATATAAAAATACAACAATATATATATGTTATATATATTGTTGTATATATAAAATATACAACTATATATATATTATGTATATATTTTTTTGTATATTTTATATTTTGTTGTACATAATTTAAAAATAGTGCTTTTAACCATCCACCATTATTTTATATATCACATTCGTCAAGCCTAGTAACATTCAATATGTCCAATCTAAAATTTTAAATTATACAGCGTATTTTACTCATTGCAGTTACTCAATACCAGCAGCTGTAATTACAGTTGTACGAGCTCCTGATGATGGGTGTCAACACCCGAAACATGTAGAGCTGCCTACAGAAATGTAATGAACTTAATAAGTCGCGTCTTTTTGGACAATTATTAAATTCGATTCGCGATGCACGGACCCATGTTTATAAAAATCGCATTAAATGTTGCCAGTTGCGGGGTTTATATCCGTCATATATTGACATAATAACATACAGTAATATCTTTCATCCCCTAAGAGATAATTTTAAAAAATATTTTAACCTTTTAAAGACGAAACGTAATCCGCTTTATACAAGGAATCAGTCCTTACCGCGCTGTAAACGCTTTCCACCACAGTTATAAAAACCAGCCAGTCAGTTATGTTTAAAGCAAAGGCCGCTGTCTGTTCTGTGATCCATATAAGGCATTCAACCCAAGGCGAGCAACATGTAGAATTGTTGAATGTTAAACCCGGTGGTACGTAAAGAAACCGCTAGGCTTTGAAAGGTTAACTGCCGTTCTCTGTGTTTATTATTCCTTATTGTATTTCATCACGTTAACTGTGAACGAGAGGTCTGTTCCACAGCATACTTTTCCAATCATGTACTTGTGTTGTTGCCTGAATAATGGCTGAAAAGAAGGGTCGAAACATGTACAAAGGTAAGTAGATTTACCTACAGCGTCCAAGTGCTGTGTTTGTCTGGATAGTAGATCGTTAATGATTAACCACCACAATGTGATGACGACAGATAAACTGAAGTGAAATTGGAATTTGACCGGACAGCAAACAACTCAGAAAGCAAATTCACGTGCGAAAGACTGAACTTCAAAATATGCAATACTTTTATGCAAAATTTCAATAATCACGTAATTTTTCATGCATCTCTATCTCTTCCACTTTCAGGATGGACAAAGGATGTTCCTAGGCATCGTTGATCTATAGCTACTAAAATGCACGGCGTCATAAGCCTAAACATAATAATTTCCAATTCGTTGAAGATATTCGTTGATTTGGAAATATATTTCTGAAAAATTTCGCAATAAGAGAGATAGTTTAAGTTGCGTGTGTCTTTAGCATATCCCCAGAGCTATAATTACGTTCTCTTACTCAATATCACTTGACTCTTCACATGAATCGTCGACAGTTCCTTGTCTACTTGCCGCACTGTGTGGGGCTTCTATAGACTCAGGCATTCTGCTTGTTGACCTCAGACTTTCTTATATAATTAGAAAACGAAGGTTTAGTTTCTCAGAATTTACAGGTCTGGTACACACTTCCTCTGTCTATACTGAAGCCACGGAATCGAGTCATTTGTGTGGTGCGCATAACGACAGGTTTAGCGCATGCTTCCTCCACCTATACTGAAACAGCGGAATCAAGTTCCGTGTGTGGTTTGGACGACAACGCTACGTACTTCCTCTTCCGATCGAGACCTTGGCATTCCCCTTCAGGTCAAAATAGCTTATATCAATCATCCCAAAGCGCTGTCTCTAGCCAAGATTATCATGTCGTTATTACTACCTATAATCATCTAAACGGTAGGTTTATAAGTCTGTAGGGAAGTATATAGGAACATGCTGGGGGGGGGGTGGGGGGGCAACGTGACAACTGGAGGGAAATAAGTGGAGTAGAGCCTTGGGATTTCTACCATGGTCAGATAATAGTGATGGAATAGTACCTTAATAAAATGACACTGCCTCATCGAACCGCCATCTAGCGGCCAGTCTTAAACTGGCAGAATACGTTGAGCTTTCTGGGAATGAAACCTTTTGCAACACATAAACACATCAACATTTATAATTAACATAATTAATAGCTAATAATAAACGTGTCTGGGGTTTACTTATACTGCATTATTTACATGTGCCGTACACGTTTCGATTCAATGGAATCATCTCAGAAGTATTTTGCCTATTAAAGTTTTGTGCGATGGAAAATATTTAACCACAAAATATAATTGCAGTGTTGATCAGGAAAATACAAACTAATTAAAACTAAAACTAGTTAACATATAAGTTCATATAATCATATTTGATATTATCTATATAATTCGATTTGTATTAAGATGAAATTTCGTCTTCGTCTTTATTATTGTTGTTGTTGTTGCTACTGCTGCTGCTGCTGTTGCTTTTGTTGTTGTTGTTGTTGTTGTTGTTGCAGAGTTGCTGCTGTATCACAAAGATTAACGTATGAAGAAATTAAATTTTGTTTTTGTTTGTTTTATAGTCTGTGAAAGCAATGGTTATTAATGTTACTAATGATTATCTGGATTTATGTGTCTTGTTGTATGGTTAAATGTTTCAACTGTATGAATGTCTAATAGCGAGAGACGTGGTACAGCTACACTCTGATGAAAATCCCAATGAATCAAAACATGTCAGCCACGTGTAAATAAGATACAATATTTATAATGTTGTTTTGTTTTGTGATGGTGACAATTTTAATGTTATCTATGAATAACAATATTAAAACAATTACAGTAGTTAATTTTTCATACTGGGTTATGTTGATTGGTTATAGAATTAGTGGCATTATGATTGTTTAACCACAAAGGATACTTCCCCGCGGTATAAAATAGTTCCCTGGTAATTATTCGTTACATTTGCATGGCACAGTTACTCCGGAGATTCGTGATGTTTAAAACAACGAAAGTTGTTTCAGAAGGCTGGCAAGTGAAACACAGCACATGGCAAAGTTCGAAATGTGTAAATAAATCAGCTGTATTACTTCATGATTCATTTTACGACGCTGTCAGCATCTAATACTACGTTCTGTGAAATGGCACTACAATTGGTGAATGATGGATTTGAAGTGATTTAGTAGAAGGAAGTTGGGGCTCCTTGCAGGTATTCCTGTGGTATATGTCGGGAGGGACTTAGCATAGCAGCAAGTTGCAGTGCCTCGACCCTCACTCGGAAGAGACACATTACAAATACCCATGAGCCTGCTTGCTCCGTAGTATGGTCTAACACGCTGAAGTATTACACCGTGAAGTCTGGTTCATACCGACGTTTCAGTCAAACCTGACACATAAGCATCTACCACCAAAATGGAAGTGGGTGTTTCTATGAAACCTTAGTACGTATTTAACACACTACACGGTCTCATATTATTATTATTATTATTATTATTATATCCCAGACGACAATACTCGACAATGTCACCTCCATGTGTGTCTGAAATATGACACTGTCTAACAAATTTACGACACAATTAAAAGAGTGACGTTGTATTTGGACACCCCTCGTATAACCCAGAATGATATATCGAGTAGCTGCAGGTGATTAATTCCATTCAAGCAACGATTAGTATAACAAGGGGCCCTGTTAGGCCAAGTCTCTGACGAGGAAAAATGGGTACGTTTGCGTGAAAGTTCGTGACGAAACTTCTGATTGCACAAAATGACATCACGACCTGATTCACCCTCTTACTAAGAAAAAGTTCAGATCGTTGTTGCACAGAACATTAGAAGGAAGTGACCACGCGGCTGTCTTCATGCAAAGAGTAGGAGTGAGACCAGAGAAACTTGAAGTATTACATTTACCGGTTCCTGATCTCATATGCAGCCTATGTATGAAGCTCCAGTTCGTACCTAACAGAGAACACGGTCTGTGCCCATTAGGCAATGTAATCTGTTAAATTGTACAAGGAAACAATCGCTGTCTGTTATACGAAATCGTACTAAGCAGGTACCGTGTTATGTAGGATCCCTGTCACCACGGCAAGGCGCGTCCTGAGCTTGCGGATGGAGGAACGGCCTCCAATATGGAGGGTAGCAGTCGCAGGCAGCCGACATGGGGTGGTCCTCCAGCTTGGGGATTGGGCGAGGTGCTAACAACTCCTACACGTAATAACATATCTTGTTACGAAATGTTCATACATTAAGTTTCGGAACTGGACTAATACTTTGGATAGGGACAGGTGGCGGGCACTTGTGAATGCGGCAATGAACCTTCGGGTTCCATAAAATGCGGGGAATTTCTTGACTAGCTGAGAACCAGTTAGCTTCTCAAGAAGGACTGTGCTCATGGAGTAAGTAAGTAAGTAAGGAAACAATTAAGTAAGTAAGTCAGTCAGTAAATAATAAGTAAATAATGAAACGGATAAGTGGGTAAGATGCTAAGTTACAAAAGTTGTATTAGTTTGTATAGTGAATCTTATGTTTATTGGACCGTGCATCATCTTGATAATTGAATAAAGAGAGACCAGTTTGATATCACTTGTTTTTTTATTTCATTATTTAATTCTCAACATGTTTCGGATGTTAATACATCCATCTTCAGGAGCTTGCGACTTCTTTGTTGAGTTATTTCACGGGTTGTATTGCGCTGGTTCGATGTGTGTTGGTGTTACGGTGTGGTTTGCAGTGCTTCAGCCTGCATAAGGATACCACACCACACCCAGCCAAACCACAACGTAACACCAACACACATCGAACCAGAGCAATACAACCCATGAAATAACTCAACAAAGAAGTCGCAAGCTCCTGAGGATGGATGTATTAACATCCGAAACATGTTGAGCATTATATAATGAAATAAAGAAGCAAGTGACATCAAGTTGGTCTCTCTATATTCAACAAGTTTGTATAGGTAGACACAGTTACTACTGTGCTTGAAACAACTGGCACATTTATAATACAATTTTGACCTCCTGATGATGAGCACAGTAGTGCTCGAAACATGTAGAGGAATATAATAAACTTATTATAAAACAAGAATTTGTGCATTAAGTTGGTCGATTACTAAGATTATATTGAGATTCACGGTCAACAAAACATCAAAATTTTTTACAATATTTCTCCCAGTTCCTAAGAATGAGAATTTTTTTTTCAGAAATCTTGCAGAGAAAATAAAAACACACATTTTATGTGCAATGATTTTATCCAGAAAATCGTACCATTCATGAGATAATGTAGTAAAATGCTGTCGAGCCAGGCAGGCCCCAGATGACAATATGGCGCATTCATATTTCACTCTGGATACGTAAGGCTACATATACAAACTCAGAATATGTAATACTTATTGCTGTTCCACTGCAACAATGGTTACACGAAGGCGCCTCATTGTTACATTATACGTATACTGCCTGTCTTGTTCAGCTTCGCATGATTGTGAGAAAAAAAGAGAGATTACTTCTTTGCACAGAATTGACCGGCTAGTATCCGTAAAACAGACCGTGTTTGTTTACTTTGAATTAGCAACTTGGTTTTCATATGTTTTTTACCATACTCTTTCTAGCCCTTCCTTTATTTCGATGCCAGGCAAATCCATATGAGATTTTTGGTACACAAAATGGCAAGGAGACAGGTTTCTCTTTTTCCAAGAAATTCGGCTTTTCCTTGTCAGGATCTCTTCACGAGAGTTTTAGACGAGTACACACACTCTACATTAGCGTGGATCTACATCTTCGCGTCCTGTACCTTACTGGTGTGGTGTTTAACCCTATAAACGCCGAGTTAAATCTCATTTGCCCTGTGCTAGCCGTATTCGGAGCTCACCATATTCTCTACGTTGGCAGGTAAAGGTTTAATACAGCACAGGGACAGTACATTTACCTCAAGGCCAATAAGAATTACGAAGAATGGTATCAGCTGGCTAGCTACACAAAGCACATCCCAGTGAAACATCATCCAATTTCAATAGGCACTTTCTCTGTGGGGTCAGGTCATTCGGGCGGGACGGAAAATCCCGTGAATCTCACGTGGCGCTCATATCGCTTGCCGCTGCCTGGGGTCAGATTTATATAACAAGCTGTTACAAATAGGATTTGGCGTTGGCTTTCTGCATTGCTCCAGTAATGCGCTCGTGGTCTAAATAAGACATGTTTTGTTACAAAATTTTTGGCAACTTATGTGTGGCATACGCGCCCCAAAATTTACAGCTCGCAATATATTGTTATCTATCGATCCAGTAAGGAAAAATGAATAAAAAAAAACACATTTACTGAATACATTGAATAGAACTTTCCATGCATCAAAGAAAAGGAGCTCCACGAAAAAAAAAATCAACTTTCCATTTACAGACTGAAGTGGGAAATAAATACCGTAACATGGCAACACATAACTTCTACAAATCTGCCCAACAGAAAACCCCGATCATAATTAAACACTATTTTAACATACTTCTATTAACTTTGACGTTCACAGGGCCGTGCATCGTAATATATTTCTATAGTAAAACAAACCAGATGCATCAATGTCTCTAATGTATTTTATTGGAGTAACACTCTACACCTCACCCAATATTGTGCGGGTGATAAAATCGAGAAGAATGAGATGGGCTGGGCATGTGGCGCGTATGGGTGAGGAGAGGGGGGTGTATAGGGTCTTGGTGGGGAAACCGGAGGGAAAG
>Ga0131853_10021252_pt1 | contig 11780 bp, 8 predicted proteins | sample TergutLab28metaG_FD_92764 | JGI IMG/M metagenome (GOLD analysis project Ga0131853, IMG submission 92764) | Labiotermes labralis P1 segment gut microbial communities from Petit-Saut dam, French Guiana - Lab288 P1 (version 2) (version 2) | ecosystem: Host-associated > Arthropoda: Insects >...
GGAAACCACACGCAACAAGACCGAAAGGAAGGCCAAGATTAAGATGGGATGATGACGTGAGAGACGATTTGAGGAAAATGGGAGTAAATAATTGGAAACAGAAGGCACAGGAAAGGAAACCATGGAGAGGAATATTTGAGCAAGCCAAAACTCACAAAGAGTTGTAGAGCTGAGGAAGAAGAAGAGACCAACAGCATTTCACTTACTCTAACAGAGAAGAATACGTTACTTTAAAAAAGAATTTAAGTTACTCCACCAACAAAAGTTAAGTAACTTCCAACGTGTGTACTAAGCGTGGTTTGTTCGCTGGATATATCAAAGGAAATATGTTTCAATATATTTATGTATATTTTAAGGGGAACAAAAAAAATTCAAAAGTCGCAACCGAAAAATGTCGGAGAAAAACTAAACAAGTGATGCGCCTAAATTTTTGTGTTAGCATAACGGTAGTTTAATGTACATGGATACTGATAAGTCCTTAGCCCGACCAGGAAGGAAACAAGCTAATGTTTCCGTCAAAATGGCGAGAATTTCCTTCGGCGCCATGCCTTGCAGAAAAAAAAACCTGATGACAGCTCGCGTCTCGATGTTGTTGAAATCGTGCGCGTCCCTGAAACTCTTCCGAGCTTCTTTCCTTCGTGGTCGGGCTAAGGACTTACCAGCACCTCGGTAGCATTGCCAATAGAGTTTTAACTCAGCACGCCTACTAAGGTTAAGTCCCAGTACTAAGGCGAATTAGGTGTCTGCACTGACGAAATTTAAATTGTCATTTTAAAAATAGATTTAGACTATTTACGCAACTTAAGTGACTTTACGAACGTAAGCTAGGTTTCTACACCAACCCACGTTTCGTTAGGCACTGTTATCAACCGAAGTCAAATTTTGTTATCCATAAAGTCACTTTACTAACGAGAGTTAAGTTGTTAAACGATGATGCGCCATCGTAATAATGAAGAACACACCAGCGAGTTACTGGAGACTGCGGAGTGCCCTCTTATGTCAATTATTCAAACTAGTTCCATGAGGGGAATATATATCAAGGTCACTGCTTAAAGGAAAAGGAGATATAAATCATTGATGATTTATTTTTAGGCCAAATGTCCATGTTAGAGATAGCATTACTCCAAAGATATGTTCATACCAGCCTGCTGATTCGAGATTATGCAACCATTTCTGTACCGTTATTTCACCCTTTATAATAATAATAATATTTATTTACTGCAATTTGGTTGTTACCCGGTGGCAGTGGTTATTTTACATGTATACAAAACACGAAATCGGTTACTACTGAATTTAAGTCGGGAGGGTTACATGAGAAACATGTAGTGGCAACTTGGAATCTTGGGAACCATCTCAGCATTTGCTTTTAGACACAGGGAAACCAAGAAAAACCTGTGTCGAGATGGCCGGTCGTAGGACCTTCCGAATACTGAATTCTAGCCAGCAGTCCGGCATCTAAAGTAAAAAAAAAAAACAGCACTCTACACATAGTAATTTCCAAGTAACCACGCTTTATGCGTTAAAGTTCGTTTCATCCACTTTTAACTGAGCAATGTGGCTGTAATAATAATGGTTATGACTTGTTTCCGGAATATGATTGTGTTAACGATTATCCTGACACTTCTTGGTGGATTTCTCAGTCTTTAAGGAAAACGACAGAACAAAATACGAAATTAAGCAAATGTCGTTCTTTTCTCCGTGCTGTTCGATCAAATATTCTATAATATTCCTAACACTCGACCCTATTATTCTGTGGCACTAATAGAGTCATTATAAAAACCATGATAAATACAACCATCAGTGACTCTGACGTAATTAACATAGCATCTGGCGAGAAGCAGAAAACTTAGGACAACCAATTATGTATCTAATTTCACATTTCTTTGAGGCTAAATAACTTACTAATCATTTCCATTATGAAATGATTTCAATTTACTGTATTACCCACAAAATGACCAAGTTCCATACTTACAAAGAAGTAAAAGTTACGACTCTAATTTCACTGTTGATACTAATCTCGCTTCACAGGCCTGACATCTTTGTTCAGTAAGCAGAGCCTTAGCAAGGCAATCCTGAGGTCACAAACTCAAATTACTTCCGACACTCATTCTGATATACTTTCGTAGTTATCAATTCTACCACCATCATGAATCGTCATAAAATAAACAAAGAATAAGGATTTCCAAAACGCAGTAACATATATTACGACTACCTACAGTAAACCATTCAAAGCAAAGACGTTAATACATATATGTATGTGTATGTATGTATGTGTATATATATATATATATATATATATACACACACACACACACACACACACATATATATATATATATATATATATATATCGCCAGCTGTTACGCGAAAGAACTGGCTGTGTTCACAGGTGTTGTTCTGTTCAAGGGTTTAGTTAGGATTCTGACAGTACACATGGATACCGAGTACTGTCCTGAACAGAATGATCCTCTCTCCCTAACAGAGATGCACTGCGTTGCTGTGACGTGTAAAACGTATCTTTACATTTTACTTGAATAAATTTCGGGCTTCAAATTGTCAGATATTAATTCCGTATCTATTGGTTAAGTTCCCTAACCGCAGAACGTGTACAAAATCAATAAACCACTTAAGTGAATGAGCGTTTGGGTGCGAGAAGGCAAAATGATCAGCCATTGTTACAGAGGGCCTGTTAATTGACCTCAGAACTCAAATTTTCGTCGAGGTAAGCAGAATTTGTAAATTAGCCGTGTGCAAACTACGAAGTTCAGCTCGTATTAGTATGGTAATCGGTACGTATACTCCCTGACAAAATGTCATTAGAATGGTAATGTGTAAAGCCCGTGTCAGAAAATAATGGAGAACGTCTGGATTTGTGTACTAAACACAAGCGGCTCTATTCTTGGACATTCCAGTTTTTTGTAACTGGAGAGGCAGATTTTCTCACATTCTGCAACAACCGAAATGTAGGTGACATCAGTATATAATCAGCTTAACCCGGACAACATCTGTGGGTTCATAAGTTTGCCTTTGCCACGGAAAATAAAGGCTAACCCAAATGCTGTTAGTTAAAAATAGATGTAAATGCGGTAAAAACAAACCACAGTGTTTACATTGTTATTGCAGTAATGAATTTGGCTAAAAAAAGGTCTACAAGATTAATGTCAGTCAAAGGCAAGCAGTCTAATGGTGTAACCACAACGGGAGGTAATGCGTCAAGATCAGAAACTAATACGGTGGTCATGCTGTCTTTCCTGAACTTTGTATTTCACAAATCCAACCATATGCAAGAGTATGCAGATATTTATTTACTGCAGAGTCACTCTACATGTTTCGGGTGTCACAGCACCCATCATCAGGAGTACTTAAAACTGTAAAATGAGAATGGAATGGGGGGAAACCGTAAATAGAATTGAGCACTGACGAACTTGCCGCTTGAATTTACAAAGGAATTCCATAAATAACCCCAAAATCATGAAATTCGTTTGTGTTCTCACACACGAAGTTCAATTCTTGTGAGTGCAGAAAACACAGAGTACCAACATTTCTACGCCAATGGGAGGGACAACCAAGATTTAGTTCCAAGAAGAGGCAGAAATTGTGTTCCTCCTCACGCCTCCATGTCAGCCCCCGAGCCCGTCATCCGTGTTACCGAATCGGTACGGGGGGTGGGAGGCATAATGGGCAGAGGCGTGAACCTGAAATATCACCATCCATGCCTAGACCTTACTTTCGTCTATCTGTTTTGAACATTCCTTCCATCTTTGCTTTCATCCGCTTATATATCCTCTTCCTCCTCGTCTGTAATTTGGTTTCCGATCTATGAGACTTGAAATTCTGGCTGATTTGAGACACGCATTACGCTATTGTGGCTAGTGACGCCGTGAAGCTTTGTAGATAGGTAACCTACAAATTTCGTTTTACGTTCTTGAGGTACACATTTCTCTTTGGAGTACTGGTAACACAAGAACTGTCTCCATGATTTGGGAGGCGCCTTCAAAAATTTAAGGTCGTTTACCCGCTGAACAAACTCTCTGACTCCGTGATCTCTAACCGTCATTAGTATATTCATAACACTTCAGACTGCAAGCTATCGCAAGACAAGTGACTGCACCCCACACCACGAGACCACTGTTATTTAAAATCCGTTGTTAGTTATTTGTTTGAGAACAGTCGACGGAGATGAAGATACAGCAAGTTCTAAACATATCTCCCTCTTCCGTTTGTAACTAATGCTACAGAATTGAATCTTTCTCGACCATCTGAAAGTCGCTCACCTTCTAAAGAAAAGGGAATTTACTGTGTGTTAAGAAATCGAAAATCACCTAATTTCTTACTAGGCTTTCGCCATTAGGTCTAATCATAATCCATTCGAATAGGTTGAGAGCCATTCCCCTCTGTCTGAAATAGTCTATTTTTTCCCCTATGCAATTACGCCACACAGACTAATAATATTCAAATAAGCAAATGCTATGGCAATTTTCATTTATTTGAGGGCGTATCAAATGTGTCCCAAAGATACACTTTTAGAAGAGATGTTTACACTACAAGTTTACCTCCACACCAGGAATATTAGCACACGCGCTTAAAAAGAACACATTTGTCTGTGCCGGAACCCACACACTAGTTTAAATTAACATCTGGATAGTCTTAATCATTTTTACTTGATTTAACAAGGCTGTAATTAAATCGGGCTATATAGAGTCAACTGGATGATAGCAGAGAGTAGAGTGCAAGGGTTTTGGAAGAAAGGGTCGTGGTCTATTTTAACGTTGTATCCGGCATTTGTCTGGAGGGACTGAAGAAAATTACGACAAATATAAGCCGGAATAGTAGGTGTCTGGGCAAAACACAAGTCAGAATATTAGAGTTTTAGGCAGGCTGTTCGGTTCACACCGTCAGCAAAGAATTACTAATGCCCCTGACTGGGATTCATGGACAAGTACCGCAACATGTTCGCATCATACAAATATTAATTACAAAATTAAACAATGTAATTCGTTTTACAGTATTATACTTTCTACATAAACTTTTAGAGTGGAGTGACGTAATGGTAAAAAATATGGGGCTGCTTTCTTTTCTCCCAAAGAGGTCGTACCAAAATCAGAGAATGTCCGCGTGTAATGTTTCCACATTGCTTCTCCATCGATCGGCAGGTTTCGTATCGTCTTTGGGTTCTAATGGTGGATATCCTACGCATTTCCAGGAACATTTTAACAATACTGGACGGCCGTTGTGCTGATAATGAGCTACAAATAAAATATCAAAGTAAAAGAAATGTGTTGCTATTATTCTGCTATAATTTTTTTCTTTTGTTGACCGTGCATCTCAGTATAATCTTAGTAATTAACAAACCCAATGCACAAATTCTTGTTCTATAACAAGTTTATTAAATTCCTCTACATGTTTCGAGTACTATGTGCTCATCATCAGGAGGTCAAAATTGTATTATACAGCATCTGGTATCGTCACACCTGTAGGTGGCCGTCCCATGCAACCTGTGCACGGGACGGCCACCTACAGGTGTGACGATACCAGATGCTGTATAATACAATTTTGACCTCCTGATGATGAGCACACAGTACTCGAAACATGTAGAGGAATTTAATAAACTTTTTATAAAACCAGAATTCGTAAACTGAGTTGGTTAATTACTAAGATTATTTTGATACAGTTGATATTTTGGGACAGTAAGACCGTGAACTGGCAGTGTGACAAGTGACACAGAAGAAAATACTCTTAGTCAACTATTTCTTTGACCGCGTAAATATTCATTTAACCAATACATACAAACACCCAGCTGGCTTGCAGAAATGGTTAAGGTTTCTGTCTTGTGTGGAGCTGCCCTCTTCGAGTATCGTATTGGTCGGTTCGCCGAATAGTTTCTCCGTTTCGGCAGTGCCTCAAGACAAATGTCGGTATGATGTTTTAAACTAGGCCATAGTCACGCCCTTCCTCATTAAGCCCTACTCTTCGTTCCGTATCATCGAATAATTCGAAGTCATGTAGTCTGAGCTACAGGCGGCATCGTTAAATAAAACACAAGAAATACAACCCCATGATACGTGTCGCTACGAAACCGCACGGTAGAAATCTTCTTCAATGTTTCGGCTGACAACAAAGTCACAGCCTACAGTAATAGGTTTTCTATTTTTACATTTTAAATCAGAAAATGGAAGAACTCCAAACAATGTGCCTTAATAATACCAACCCTGTTAACGTATTACGAACTCCTGCAGAAATATCTCTTCTTGAAGCACAAAATAAAACCCTGTAACATACCGAATGACAAACTCATGACGTCATTGCTTTGTTTCTACCGCCAGGGGCGCTGCACAACTGATTCTCTTTATGAACTCGTCTGAGAAGAGCCCATCTTTCCCTCGTAACTCCCTCTAGGGCGGCCGGTGTTTATAAAGCCGCTACGTGCTGTTTGCAGTGTTATTTGTTAAAACATGTATTAATGCGTCACACACATTCCCGCTTATTTAATCCAGTGCACACCTTCCGTACTTCTAAATGTGTTTGTTGTAAAGATCTGCATAATCAGCGAAGACATGAGTTAACACTTCATGTGGCACAGCTGCCGCTAATGAAATTGCCGGAATGGAGCCGAAATTCGGTGGGTCGCTTTCATACCCTAGACGCGGCAAGTCGGAAGTTTGAACATAAATATTTACCAAGGGATATGGCGGGAACCGGGTCCGATAACAGGACACTGGACAAAGAGGCATTTAGGTTCATTGTCCGGGTCTATTTGCTTTCCTTCGTCAGTGTCGCTTGACCAACGCTCCGTACATATTTATGTATCTGACGCTTTATAATCTTCAATTACCAGCGCCAATAAACGATACACTTAACAAGTAGACAGGGAGATGCACTCCGGAAGAATTAAACTGTCAGCAACAGCACTGACAGGATATCAAATCCCGCAAAATTTGTTATGTCTGTGAACAGGATTAAACGGTTTGTGTTTTAATGCCAGTATGATATGTTTTCTGTCAAGAAGAAATTACATTTCTATGTACTAATCAGAGAAAATTCCAAATTCAGAGTGTACACAAGGAATACAATGGAGAGAGCCTCCTACGCCGAGCAGAATCTGGGCTCTTATCGCAAATGAGACAAGACGTATATATATATATATATACACACGTATAAAGTGAGTGTGAAGAAGTCTAAACACACCTATATTTGGTATTTATAGCTACACACCATCGCTAGCTATAAATACCAAACATAGCTGTGTTTAGACTGCTTCACACTCACTTTATACATTATGATTTAATACACAACGGGGATGTCGCACCTCTCTCTCTCTCTCTCTCTCTCTCTATATATATATATATATATATATATATATAAACAAATCTGAAGCACTCTGTGCTACACCGAGTGCGCCTGCTTCAAAGTTACGTATAAAACAGTACTTTCTGACACTGACATGGCAAAAGTATTAAAAATAACTGTAAATTGTTACCCCGCCAGATATTGTTGATATTACTGTAATTAATATCAAATCAACATAATCCTCTCCTTTAAGGCTGATGAAGGTAGACATTAAACCGTATACCGGTAAAACTGAAGTTAGGTAAATTTGTCACACTGTGAATATATAAAATACAGTGTTTAGTCCACGTGGTTTAAGGCTAAGAGACTTAATTCTAGCGACGCAGTTTACATTTGTGTGGTCCATATTATTATTACAGTAAACACAGAATAAGCAGGTTTAACAGACCGGGCTTTATAATCGGGATACACTGTTTACTGTGAGGCAAAAGTGGGATCTCAAATATTATTCAAATGAATTTCACGCTTCAGGAAAGCAGGCGATAAAACTAGACTTAACAATTCTTTCCGTTTTGCATGTGTTGTACGATTTTGCCTACCCACAGGCACAACATGGGCGCAGTAACCGAATACTGATAGTAATAACACGTTGGACGTAATCGGCCTAACCAGAAGAACAACACTGGAATGGTAATAAAGTCGAGGCTCCTCCTAAGAACATGGATCTCCTGATAGAATATGCCTCTCTCTGCCTCTCTATAACAAACATGGAGGGCAGTTGCAAATCCAGCTTAACCACAACAACAGCACTGGACCCATCAGCCTGCATCTTACGCTTCCATTAACACGTGATCGGAAAATCGGCGAGGCTCTTCATAACTACAGAGGCGTAAAATAGGACAGGGTTTGGGATTGACTGTGTACGTGCATGTGGGTGCTGTAAATGAATACGTATCATTGGCAGTGATTAGCAACAAAAGCAAGAGACGGCAGCAATAAATTTCGGCAACATATGTATGCTTCAGTCGGTATTGCAGTGTCCATCTTTAAGGAAGAAAGTTACATTGTGTGTATATTTAATAAATGTTGTCCATGTGACCCTCGGGAGATATATTGCACAACAGAGTCGACAGAGACGTCAGTTGTGGAAACTTCAGCTGGAGGCGGAAACGTCACATTTACCGTTAAAATTTCAGAGGGCTTGACGCTGGTTGAGTAAACCGACAACGCGATAACTGAAACTGGTAAATGAGTATGTAAGCCTGTAAGTAATGCTTGAAAATGGGGAAACGGATTCGATATTACGTAAAGAACAAGAAAATTACAAACAAATGTAAATATTACAAGAATGCTACGAAATTGTAGGCTCCATCGCTTTACACCAACGGGTCTTGTGTGTCCAATGGTTACTGAACTCCGTAATTTCAAGTGGTACAAATTTCGATATCCGATATAACATCGTCAGGTTAATGTTACGTCTTTTTTTTTTTTAGTTTTTTAGAAGTTTAGTTTCTGGCCAGTATAATAATTAAATAGTTGCTGCCCTTCAAAATAAAAACAAATATAGTCTCAGCTTACACCACACAGTTCTACAGAAGGGCTAAATATGTACCTCCACTCATTCATAACCTCGACCACTTTATTCCGAGTAAGTAACTCCGGTACCGATTGCACTAGACGCTGGTTAGGCATCACAGCCGGTCTGGGCTGTTTTGGATAAAAGAAAATAAATTGCCTCTTTCCGGAAATCGAACTCCGGACCGTCCAGTACGTAGCTAGTCGGTAAACCGTCTACGCTATCCCGGATCCGCCGTTCGATATAAATTTATAAAATGAAACCAGTAAAATAACGGGCAGCGGCTGGATGTTCCTTGCACAACATAGTAGAAAAGATAGCAAACAGTAATAATCACGTCAGTCCGTCCGTTCTCCATCCAACTGCCTTATGTATTTGGCCGAGAACTGATAAACAGATCTTGACGAAGTGTGATGTGCTTTATGCTGCTGGAAGCCATTCCCAACCGGTAGTTCTAATTTCCTGCACTCGATAATAATTCTGGCGAACAAGTGAATTGAGATGTTGGAGTGAGACTAGCGTCACCGCCATAGTAACCACCAAAACGACTGCCAGTGTTGTACTCCATTACTTGACTGTACATAAAGTTTGTCAAAACGTTCTTTATTCTCAAAATGTCATAGAGTCTCTTCGTATAAGAGGAACTGCAATTACAAGTACGTCCACAACAGAAGGACGGACATCCCTGCGCCGACTAATATGGACCTCAGGATCACTCGGTAAAGCTTAATGGATATCCCCAGCATCCTATTTCATCCACAACCAGAGCAAATGCAGAAAATATGGGTGAAATTTCATTTACGCCCTTATGTAAATTACGGATCTCACTGTATCGATTGTCGGGAAACAATCAATTGCTCCCGGACACTGAAGGAGGTCTTCAAGTCCAATTGCAACCAAGCCGGCCGCGAACTGTGCAAGTACGTGTAGAAATTTGTTGACGCCGTTAACTAAATTATGACTCAATACTAATAAAAATCCAACTACGAGACAACAGACGCAACAGTATGCAGATATTTATTTACTGCAAAGTCACGCTACATGTTTCGGGTGTCAAAGCACCCATCATCAGGAGTACTAAAAACTGCAACCGCAGCCTCCGGTACAGGTAATAATATCGGTACAGCTACCTCCCTCCAACGTGGCCAGATCTGGACTGGTTTGTGCGACTCGCCCAAACCACGTTGAAGGGAAGTAGCTGTACCGATATTATGACGTGCACCGGAGACTGCGGTTACAGTTTTTAGTACTCCTGATGATGGATGCTGTGACACCCGAAACATGTAGAGAGACTTTGCAGTCAATAAATATCTGCATACTGTTGCATCTAGTTGGATTTTTATTAATATTGAATTATGATGCATGTAACCATGAGCTTAAAAAACTTGAAGTATGACTCGTCAAGGAGCCGATATACACAAAACTTACGCTTACTGTACAGCTTTCTGTAAAGAAATTATACACTGAATTTAGCGAAAATCCGGCAAACGGTTCAGCGGCTGCTACTACGTCACAGGCTGATAGGCAAACAGAAAGTCGCAGTCACGACATGAGAAATTCTACATTTGCTTCCTAAAGACAGTCTTATAACCAAGATAACAGTCATAGACACAACAATAACAAAGACGAGAATAAGCGTGATAAGAATAACAATAGGAACAATGGCAACAACACTTACGAATCGTTTAGCTTATATGGTGTACCTACTTTCTAATTAACCCTTTAAACGCCGAGTTAAATACCATCTGCCATCTGCTGGCATTATTAAGAGCTCATCATATTTTCCACGTTAGCGGGTTAAGGGTTAAATTCAAAATACAAAGCCACAAGGGCAGGAAGAGCAAGCTGTGTGCATTCAGGCAGGAACTCCAGGTTTTCAACCTTTTTAAGGCATTGAATAAAAGCAAATCTTGCTTTATTTTTAAAATTCAATTCAGACACCTCCTTGTTGCTCTTGACATTATCGGAATACATTTATCGCCTCACTCGTCAGTCGTCATCCTATAAACGAACAGTCTATCTAGGCACACAGATAGTGTATCTAGGCACACAGATACTAGGCACAATGCGTAACACAAATTGTAACTTACAATTGTCTATCCGTCCGTGCGTCCATCCGACTGCCATCCATCCAAACGTCCACACGTTCTTGCAGCTCAGTATTTTCTGGAAAAAATTGGACACAAATATTTTAAACAACATAAATACTTAAATGCGCAAAGGACGACATTTTAAACTGAAAGACCGTACTAAAGAGTTTCGGCCATGGCATATTATTACTTTGATTAACTTGATTTCTGGCTTTCCACTATAGTTTGATGTTCCGAAAGGTGATTGTGGCCAGCTTCGTATATCGGTCCCCAATGACTAGAGCACTTCATGGGTTTCCATCTGTATACGAAAACACACACAGGTTCGGAAGCGCTGCGTTTCGTTCGTAATACTTGGCGATGGAAAGAAATGTGGAAAACCACTATTAGAGATTAACACTATTGTTGTCGAGGACTGTACATGGAAGAAGTTGGAAGGGATAAGGAAGTTGAAAACGTGAAGTAAATATCAAATGATACGATCGAGTTCTCATAGAAATACAATAGCGTATTTGGAAAGCTCCAGTTTCAAACTTCAACTCGAAAACCAACGAACCTGATTAAGTTTTATCTTAGTTACGTCAGTCGCATCAGGCAAATTATGGAGCTGTAACATTAATTTGGCCATTATCAATAAATTGTACATTATTCACTTCGCCAATCCATAATCAGATTAGGTACAAACTGAAATAATCAAAACGACGTTCTAAGAACCCAGTCACAGGTCCCGTGTGACTTTTCCAAAGTGTCCACTAGAGTTCTTATTTAAAGTAACAAATAAAATATTGTTGGCTTAAACTGAAAACACTTATTGGGCATTTAAAAAA
>Ga0131853_10021253_pt1 | contig 11779 bp, 14 predicted proteins | sample TergutLab28metaG_FD_92764 | JGI IMG/M metagenome (GOLD analysis project Ga0131853, IMG submission 92764) | Labiotermes labralis P1 segment gut microbial communities from Petit-Saut dam, French Guiana - Lab288 P1 (version 2) (version 2) | ecosystem: Host-associated > Arthropoda: Insects >...
CACTACCATCTCAGCATTTACCCCACATTGGTACCAAAGCTCATAATCCAGGGTAAAGACACTGTTGTCACATGTCTGTAGCCAAAAGGTGATAACTTGCTTCACATCAGCATCTATTGCAATAACTTGCCAGCCAGGTGCTTCTCAAGGATTCAGTGAGGAATAAAACACTGAGCACAAGATTGGGACTGATCCATAACGTATCAGATGTACAGCTATAAACAGCTGTCCAGTCGGGTGTATGATGCCTGGCATTTTCATGCAAAAGGACAATACTTTGTTGAAGTAACTGAGGCCTTTTGCAACAATGGCCACCATAAGCTAAGTGTGCCAAAACAACACTCAGCCCACAATGTCACCATGGTCAAGGAAATCCAAAACAAGTACATGTTTATGGTCCCGAGACAGTTTTCCATGGTCATCTTTACCGATGACATTCCTTCCATTTTCTTTGCTGGAGGAAGATAATAGTTTCTCTATCACAGATCCTCTTTCTGGTTTCAGGTTTTGTGTAATTAACCACGTTTTAGCTCTAAAGCTGCCCTCTTTGATCAGTGTAACATGTCAAATGGATACAAGGCCCATACAGTCCCATACATTAAGCTTTGTCATCTTTGGCACCCAATGTATATACATTTCTCTGTAATCCAGTTGGTCACAGACAATTCTGTGCACTACCCAGTGAATGTCTAGCTCTCTGGCAACGTCAGCAGCTGAATGTGTCTGTACACCACATATCATTTGTTGTGTACATACTTGGTGCCCAGGTCAACATCTGTCCTGCCACTGTTGAAAGCCACGCACTGTATCTGTCTGTTTTCATGGTATTACACATTCCCCATACACCTTCACCAACTGGGAGTGGATTTTAACTGGTGCAACACACAAAAATCAAACACACTTTGTACTTCAAAGTCTGCCATGGTTCTAGCAGACCATCCATCTTTAATCTCACATACTTATGGTATCCACTCATAGCTGTAATACAATGACACAATCTACACGTGCCTATTACATGCTTAAATCTACAGTCCCATGATACTATTTCATGTCAGACATGCTGTTACCTTATTTTTTTAAACCTCCTTGTGTACCTGTCAGAGGGAGAAAGCTCAAAATATGGTACAAGGAACACATCCACAACAGGGAGTACAACTGGGATGAATAAAGATTTGCCACTCATTCTGAAAAATAATCATGCCATTGGTGTAACTGATGAAATAAGAGAAATAACTTGGTTCTATGAACAAAGACAAAAGCATGCACCTTTTGTAGAACCTGTAAATCTGTATCATGATAAAGGAAGACCAACTAATCACAGAACAGGAAGCATAAAATAATTTTCAGATTAAAGTGCTTTTTGGAATCAAACAACAAAAAACATCTACAGAATTCCATACAGATCCACACAACACAAAATTGAAAGGGTACAGGCGCCTACATTTACAGGGACTGCTACAGCATCCTCACATACCCAGCATTACAATGTAATTTGGAGGTGTTAATGGAAAAGATATCTACACTGTTTAATTACATTTTATCACTATCAATGTTGTTATAATTTCCACAAATATGCTGACATATACAATGTTAACACTTGACTGTAAATCCTCCTATGTTCACCTATGGATGTTGAAACATGCACAGGTGCACTGTTCAATCAATGTATTTTAAGTAGTGTCTTGATGGCATTAGTGTACATTCATAACACAATAACATGAACACAAATGTTAAAAGTGTGTGGTGTTCTTACAGCAAATAGTGACTTCAAAATATAAACGGTGTCGATGCTCATTTACAGTTGGGGCTGACAATTATCATACAAAAACCAAAAATAATAACGAAATGCCAAACAATTGTTTCACTACATAAATTTTCCATACTGGTGTGCTTACCTACCTCCCCATACAATACCCACAAGCATTTGTGTATCTGCACACAGTCATAATCAAAACTGTTAGATCTGTTACGCTAACCCATGCAGCCAGCTGTCTTGGGAAGCTCCTCTAGTCACGAAATTTTCTGCATTCATTACTCTGTTCACATAACTCCCATACTAACCACTGTTCTGAGCAGAATGAATCCAATCCTACACACCTTTCCACCCTACTTCTTAAATATCAATTTTAATATTATACTCTCAGCTATGTCTAGTTCTTCCAAGAAGTCCCTGTTCCCTCAAGTATTCTAAGCAAAATTTTGTCCAGCTCTTCATACACATAAAAAACCACACATTAATCTACACAATACTTAAAATTAAATAAAGTGATTGTGTCATAATGCACCACGACTGTGACAAGGCACTTGCTGTACATATTCAGTCATGCTGTGCAACAGAATTAAAATAACTGTCTGTGTTGAATTTGATAACCAAGGGCAGTCTTTTGCTACACATCACAATCAAATGCACATGTGCAGTTTGGTGTAATTATGAGAGCAGGCTGTGTGAAGAAAAGACAGTGCGTAACTGTGAACTTCTGGCTACAGTACCAACACTGCTTTGTGAAAACAATGGCTAGGAAGAAAAAACAAGCTGTCAACTTCAGTCAAGAATAAAAAAAAAATGGCCAAGACACTTCACAATGGGCAATGAAACTTTAATCCCTACCACTAAAATTTTCTAAATTGCACATATATCTGACAACCAGTTACACAAAAGCCATCTCAAATTGTCCACTGTATAAAGTGACAACACATTTTCGATTGTAATATTGTTCCTGTTTCAAATGATGGCACAATGAAACACAAATTTTCATGGTGTTCCACAGGGAGCAAAACACTCACATTCTGTTTGAAACAGAGAAGTTTATGAACATCTGACTGAAATGACCACAGCAAGACTTCGTACTGCCACCTAATATTAGGCTCCACAGACACCCACACTGCTGCAACTCTTGCAAAATTTTCTGTCAAACTTCATTTCTCACCTGCAGAAACTGCACAGTATGTCAGTGTTCATAACACTGTATGCAGGGCATTTCATTACTGATAACATCTGCAACAATTTGATCACCAATTTATCCTAATTTGTGAATGTCCCTTGTTTGGGACCTGTTCTTATTCCTGCCACAGATTTTCATTTGGTCCTATTCAGTTACTGCACTTTCACAGCTTTACTTGGCATGGATCCAGGATAAGGAACTTCACACACACACTTCTGTCAAATATCCTTTATGTTTTCTATCCCTCCAGTGCCTTACAGCCTGCCTGACCATTCTGTGCAGGTTCTTGTCCTACAAATGAGATGTATGACCCATTTTGGCAGTAAGTTGGCAGCCTCATTGTCTGCTGCCACATATTCGAACAGTAGGTTCAGTTGCACCATGTTTTGAGTTAATGTGGAAGGAGTAAAGTGCTTACAGCACAGCTTCATCATCCAGCACAATACACATTTCTCATCTGTACATGGCACACACTGCAGTCTCCACCACTGTGGTGTACTGCCTGCAGTCAAAACTTCCCACTCTCCAGTCTGCCAGTATAAGAGTGCATTTTACACAAAATAAGAACTGTGTCAGTATCAGTATCCATCACCAAACAATAACTGGATGGTGCATAATGAACTGGAATGGACATGGAAGGAAGTGGTCACAGCCTGTCTGAAGTACTACTGCAACATTTGCTTGAAGGGACAGAGAAAAGCCAATTAAAAATCTGTCAGGTTAGCTGGTGCCATGGACAAGATTCACACCAGGTATTACCAACTGAACCAATCCCTTTAGTAGATTTGTATAATATTATCCCCCACCATTACCAGAACAAGTGCCTTAGTCATATCCCAGTCTCCTTCAGTATGTCCATACCCTAGCAGTTACCACATTTCACTGCATGCCCACAAGTGCCATCAAATGCACAGCTTCATTTATCTCCACAGCTCTTCATCAAGCAAAGTACACCTCTGTTGATGTAAATTCTCAGTCAAGTCATATGATGGGACTCATATTGCAGTGAAGAACCAATGTAGCAACACCCCTAATGGCAGTCCTCAGTTTACTCAAGTGCCTCTACAACCATCCAGCTACAATCTGAGTATCAGTCCTTTGTCCTATACCATCCCTACGGAGTGTGACTTCCGAGGACAACTGCAGTATGCCGAGTTGCTTCCATTTGGCTGTTCAAGGTATGGACAGCTGCCAGCACCACTGTGATGTTGTGTGGACTGACATAACAGATTTGCTCAAATGTTACATATATTTGTACTACTTTTGATACTATCTAGGAACTTCTCCTTTATCAGGACAGCAGTATTACCCATACAATATGCTGTATGTCAGCCATTACAACTGAGCCCCTGCCAGGAGGCTCAGCCACAAGGAGTAATAAAACTTCCACTGGAGCAGCCTTCCAACGTTGAGCTCATCTGTCTCCCACAAGGCAGGGTTCCTGGATTATGGTTTCTAGCATGGGGTTGACCCATTCACATAACAGTGGGTTCAACTCCATGTGTGCTGGCAGCTGAAGTTATGCTTCAGATGCTCCCACATTATCAAGGAATGCTCCTTGTACGGTCACCATGTCTAACTGCATTCTAAATGCTTGTAAATCACACCATAAACAGATGTTTCAATTGATGTAGCAGACCAGCAGCCATATTAACTTCTGCACAAGGGACATTCCTTTATGATCTGTCCCTAATAAATACATCTACCATCTCCAATGTTTGGACTGCATACAACAGGAGACTGTTCTTGATTTGTGCTGATGTCACCACATCTCCTTCCCTTCAGTGCCAACTTAAGTTTCCAAAAAAGGAATGGAGCCAAGTCTGGACAGTACAGAGGATGCAAAACAGCTATGCCATTCTATAGCACTGTGCAGGCAGTCCTAGTAGTTGGAATGCTTATGGTAATAACTGTTCTTCATGGCCATGGGAAGGGGGTGAAATATTGCTGTGTCTGATATCAATTCACTGGATATATTCCAGACCTGTTGCAGCAACAGCTGCCTGGTTCTGCTAAGCATTAATCTACCATCTCTGTTGAAGTTCATGGGATGAATTGTATCTCAATAACTTCCTTAACCAAGCAATCCTCACACCTTTCTACCTTAGCCATTCTGTAAATGTTGTTGAATTTCACGTTGTCCGGTACCCATGTTACGTTCTGCTACAGTTGAATTCTCTGGCTGGCCCAGGAAAAGGTTTATCATGTGCTCCTTGCATCTGGTTTCTAAGCTCCTGCTTGTATGACATAAACCTTCCCACATCCACATGGTATACACAATACATTAAGGGGTTTTCAGGCCTATTTTTCCTTGAGTGGTTTTCTTTGCTGGTAGGTGATGAGTCTTCATGTCACATTTTAGGAAGCAGCCTGCTGATCTTGTTTGAAGCTGCATGTTGGTAGGGAAGTACAGCTATACCTGCGGGTTCTTCAATCTTGTTTCATTGTTTATATCTGGCATACAGGGCATGACTGATATCATGGTTGCTGTAGCCATCTGATGTTAGAGCGCATTACAGTGTAAATAATCACCATGTAGAGAGATCCATTTTGGAAGGAAGCCTGATGATGGGAAACAGATCTGTCCTCAAAACACAGTGTGTTACAATTCAACACGTATGATAGAAAAAGTTCAAAGTCTATGATTTCAGTCATGGCACTACTGGACATAAATTATATAAGACAAACCACAATGAGCAGAGGTAATGCTGTGGTACAGAAATCAGTGCACCATTTTTTAGGTTACTTTCACCTCACATCTTCCCACAGACATCATCAAATGCCTGCAAGGGATGTTGGTTCAGTCTGTTTCGATGGAAAAAACTCATGACTCATGATTCCCTGCACATCAGAAACTAACAGCAGTAAGCATATCACATGGGAACAAACAGGGAAAACCCATGTTGTCATCTGTAATGCCCTCTGAAGTGAAGTGTGAATGTCTGATATTTCTTCTGAGTGTCCTGGTATGCACTGATGCAATTCTAATTCTTTCTGCTCCTCAATCAGCATACAAGTCAGAAATTTTGACACAATCTATCACACATTCAATCTGGTGTCAAAATTTGATGGCATAAACCAAAAGGCTGCCTAACTCATTAGCCAACTTGTGGATAGTAATACATCTACTTTCATGCCAAATCCCGTAAATATGTTCCACATTTCTGTACATTCTGCCAGTAGGAAGGCACCCTGAATATTCAGCATCCTTGACAGATGTCATTCCATTTCTGCACTCCGCAGAACAATCAAATACTACAGTCTTCCTCAATGCTTCCTCTCTGAAAGCAAATATTAACATATGAAAGGTTTCTGCACCAATTTTGCCAATCTGACACAACATCTTGATGCATATGCACTGTTCTTTAAAGTCTGTCATTTTCTAGAGAAACAAAAACTGCACTGGACATAACATTCAGTCACACTTCACAGCAATGCATGCCACAACTTTGAAATCAACAATAAATCAAATGACCAAGCAGGCTCTACTCCACTGCCACATAGATGATGAGTTCTGTAATCAATGCAGTAGTTGTGATGGTCAGGGTGTGACAGGTGACAGCCTAACACTTCAAAGGAAGGACCCCAGTGCTGACCAATATAGGGGCCAACCTATTGTGGTGGAAAAGTGCCCATCAGAACAAATACAATGAGACACATTCCTAGCCACTGAAACCTTTGTATTCTATATCCAGTTCCTCCAAAACTCAATACAGCACACCACAAATAATGTTCCTAACACAACATGAGTGGAGTTCAATTCCTAGCACAGGCTAACTGTTTCTTCTAAACCTTGTTGCAGCCCAGTTCTGAAACTCACCCAGTCTCCTATCCAGAAAGTACACTTAGTTCTTACCACAACAGCAAATTTTCTGGAACAGTCACAGTATTGAGGATGAGAATCTGTGAAGTCCTAATGTCATGCCTGTACAGAGACAATTTACATTTTATCCAAGGACCCTGTATGACTGAATCAATAATGGACACCATACATATAAGAACACCACACACCAAAATATTGTAATGCATTACCTTCAGTTTACCTTCCTCAACTGCACTGCTGTTATGCCACTGACTCTTCCTCTTACCTTTCGATGTCTCATTAAGTTTCAGCTCCCATTTACATGGTGGTGAAAAATTGACCTCTTGATATCATCCTGTATTATACACTTATCCTTCTTTTTACTGAAAAAAAAAACTGTAGGAATTTTTGGCTGTAACAACAGCCATATGTTTCTTCATGTACACAACCACCAGGCTTGGACTCAAATTGTCACCCTACCAACAGTTCCTCATAAAAGTTAAAAATCAGCAAATTAAACGGTACCAAAGACTTTTCATTCAATACTACAAAATTAAAAACATGTTAGGAAACATAAACAGACTGTAACAATTCTGGCATGTTCACACATCTTCTTTAACTGTACCAACAACCATGTGGTTTACATAAAAATATACAAGACACAAAATGCATGCTTCATTCTACTCTACAGCTTTTGTGTAAGGCAATTTCTTGTCCAAATAGCGCTATATGTGCAATCAGAAATTCATATAGGTCTTCAGTGATGTGTCAATTATTGTTCCACGTGAAAAAAAACCGAACTCATAAATTTTAGTAAACTTCCCAATAAACATTTCTACGAAAATCTGTACGAGGCTTGAGTTTGTATATGCAGACACATACAAACAAGCTCAGTGAAGCTAAGAGACATACTGTTACAACTTTTCATTACAAGTATGTCAAAAAAATTATTGGATCTTTCTTGGAAATGTTACCAGACATTGTCATCAGTGGTGGAACAATTGAAGTCCATGCCAAACCTCCTTCATGAATGTACCAGAGAGAAATACACATAATTAGCAAGCCTATGCAATATTAAAGTGAAACAAGAATTCAAACTATCATGTTGGACATAAAAGTTATATATGTCAACATCTTTACAAATGAAGCAATAAAAAACATGGCATAACTAATAAAAAATTAACACATCAACAGTAATAAATAAATGGCCAATCTAATAAATGCTAATTCAAATCAAAATTATTTTCAGTTTCATGGATCACATTATAAATACGAGAAAGGGGTATATTTGGGATTGCTTATTTCCAGGTCAATATTCAAGAAACTTTTTACAGAATTTGGAAGGTAAATTTATAAAAAGCAGTAGCAAAAGTAAAGCATTAATTCATTATCCTACGGGATGTCCAAGAAGACACTGTACACCTGACTTATTTATTTCAGCCTACCTGCTTTGTATGGATACAGCAGATCCCTGTGGGAACCCCTCATGGTCCTCAGAGAGCTTTATGCATCATTACATCCTTTGTGACCTCTTCTATGGAATTCACGGTGTTCAAGAGATGCATGTATCCATAATGATGACTCACAATGCAGAGATGGTGCACAGGCTGTTATCAGGTATGGTCAAGTTGGGACTACATGGCAACCACGCCAATGGCGAAGGGGATGTTGCACAACCCCAACCAATACACTGACCTGGTAATGATTCACTGAGGAATTCATACACATTTGGGGTGAAATGCGCTGGAGCGCTATCTTGCTGAAATGACACCTGTTACATAATCCCATTGTTGCTTGGCTTTAGTATAACATTCTTCGACATTTAATACATGTAACACCACTAACAATTCCATCAAAGAACTATGGGCCAATGGTACAAATGACAGTTATACATGCACTATCACCATGTGTGGTGGGTGGTCTTACATCTCACGTATGTAACAAGGATTCTGTTTAGCCCCAAAAAACATTTCAAGCTAACGAGCTGCAGTAAACTGCGCATTCTTCTCAGAAGAGAACTCCCCCATGAGACAAGGCAACCATTGTCTCATATCAGTATCGCTGAGTTCAGTGACAAACACTGGCCAAAATGACTTCATCAACAGGTCCCTCTTGTGGTCAAACATGGTCAAATGTAGTACTCCAAGTTGTGCTGATCATTTCTGCATGGACTTCTGTGGTGATCATTCAATAAAAGCGGCAACTACAGCACAGGTCACCATTCAGGATATTGGTCGACTGCTCCCAGAAGAATCCTTCATATTCCCCTATATAAAGACACTTTTTCCCACACTGAAAGAAATGCTGTGCAGACATGGCTTCCCAATTCGCTGCTGAAATGGTGTCTTCACCTGATTCATCGTCTGACCTGTGCTGTCTTTATGCATCCAAACACTTGCTACCAGGCTCTCTTCAATGGACTAACTGCTTGTAATTGTTATTCATATCTTTACACAACACACTACTAATGAGAAAATGCGACCCTGGGTGTTGTTGGCTCATCACAGTTTTGTCATATGTGCACTGCAGACATAATGCAATAATCAATAAACAAGTCAGATGTATAACTTCTCAGGCACCTGTAGATGTGTAGACAATACTCTAATCACTTATGATGAAAACAAGGCTAAGGCAGACACACCAACACACAGTCTTAACAATATAACGCATAAGTATAATACAATTGCAACACGCAAGAAAAATGTCTTTTTTTTATTTAGTAGATAAGAAAAGTTTAAGTTATATCATAAGAACACTTAAAAAAAATTTCTTGCAACTGGTAATATTATTAATACCTAATCAAGCCACCCTCTACAACAAAAAAATAGAGGCATACCAGTTCCAGCTATGGTCAGTACACAGTCTACCACCAAGGTAAAACTAAGGAAAAAATAATACCACACTTCACACAGATCACTGAGAATAACTGCTTCAAAATTTTTGAACTACACAACTATTAACATTAACTTCATAAAACCTAAAACGTATTCTGCACTTTTACCGCCCGACTCATACGACAGTCCCTACCTGTGAAACGAATTCATGAGGGTTACTAAACATTTGCTGCAAAGTATTTTCAGCTATTACGACGTATGACACATTGCTTTAGCATCTCGTGCGGATTAAATGCGTAAATTTGTCTCCCATTAACATTTTTCGCGTTCATTTAAATATAAAGAGCTGCACTTTGAGAATCCTACGACAGCAAAAACAAACATTTGAGCAAATATATTCCATATTCTACGAAACCCAACACTCACCTCCACTTTCACTTAAAACATGGCGGTACTTGTGAACCACAAGTACGAACTTTGCAGCAATGCGGTGCATGTTCAAATCACATGTGAGAATTGTCTGCACTGTTCCGTATGACATATTAACGATTGTAGGAATGTCCTTAATGGTTCTCCGACAATCCTCATGCACAAGCCGCCGAAGTGTTCCACATTTTTAGGTGTTGAGCTCATGGAAGCTCCCCTGACCTCTCATAGTCTTTGAGCGATGTTCTGCCTCTCTTGAAACGCGCATGCCACTCAAAATACCTCGCACGACTCATGGCCTCATTTCCATACGCACGTCATATCATTTCAAAAGTCTCCACTCCAGATTTGCCAAGTTTCACGCAGAATTTGATGTTTGCTCTCTGCTTCAGTTTCACGTCCATGTTGAAATCGCAAATGTGAAGGCACACAAGGTGACAAACACTCGTGTTGTGCAACTCCCAATGTTCACACAGCGACGCCACTCGGCATACTGAGTGGTGACGTTACCTGCTCCCAAGCACAGCGCACGCATTCATGTACTGCCATTGGTTGGCGTTCTATGGAACTAGTCTCGAAACTTTTTGATACACCTACGTATATCACTCATTCACTCAGAAAGACTGCATCTGCATAGAATTTAAAGTTCCTTGAATAAAAACTGACAAGATTCATGTGCATAAATACTGGGCACCAGGCTGCCAGGTGAGTGAATTTGTACAGTGACACCTAGTATTGATGGATCCCCACAATGGAACTTGCTTCATTGTCACTCTTTTGGCTCCTACAATTTCGAGGCAGCTCCTAGATTTTTAGAATTTTATGAACCCCTGATTTAACACGTGCAGAAATGGCCATTAACCTTTACGCAACGGGATTTCAATGGCTACAGTCAACCTTCGCATACGACATTATTTTCGCTTGGCATTTAAATTTTAATACATGGTTTACAAAAAACTTTATTATTTCACGAACCAAAAAAGATTTCATAATGGATTAAACGGCATTTTTTGGGAAATAAGAAAGAGCCATATCTGCATGTGTTCAAGAAATCAGTAATAATTTTTGTTAATGAATAGACAAAAAAATTGTATGGAATATGCAAAAATTTCAGTTTCCTTTACTTACATGTTGGCTTGATTCCACAGTTTTTCGTAAGGAGGTTGCACGTGATGTTAGAACTATGCCTTTGTGTGGTAATCTTCAAAACAGGTATTCTTAAGGCACAGTCCCACTTCACACTTACGGCACTTCCAGAACACTTTTTTTGTCACACCTCTAGCCTTACAGACATGACACCTCAGCTGCATCTCAGACGGGGTAGGCCAATGTTTGCTGCCGCAGACTTCAAGCCTAGCGACACGCTTTTCAACTTTAGGTGGTCTATCTAATGGCCTTGGTACTCCCCGTTCTGGTCCAGCATGTGCCAGCATATTCCTCACGAGGGTAAATCAAAAATCTCATATGTGAAATCTTCTTAACCCCACAAGAGGAATGAAGGATATAGCTATTGAGAATAGTCAGGTCTAACAGATGAAAGAACAATTTTTTCGTCCACTTGAATGTGCGCCGACTGGTGGAGTAACTGTTGACCATTCTGTCACCCTTATCCACATAGCTCATATGATGGTTATAATCCATCACAATTTGCAGCTTTATGGCTTTTCCTCTCTCATTGCAGAAATTACCTTCCGCTGGGGCATTATGAATATTAGTCAACATGCATATGTCTCTCTTGTCCCGCCACAGTATTGCCGTCAAGTCAGCCCTGGTTC
>Ga0131853_10021254_pt1 | contig 11779 bp, 5 predicted proteins | sample TergutLab28metaG_FD_92764 | JGI IMG/M metagenome (GOLD analysis project Ga0131853, IMG submission 92764) | Labiotermes labralis P1 segment gut microbial communities from Petit-Saut dam, French Guiana - Lab288 P1 (version 2) (version 2) | ecosystem: Host-associated > Arthropoda: Insects >...
CATGCAACATCATGCAACACCATGCAAGATCATGCAACACCATGCAACACCATGCAACACCATGCAACACCATGCAACACCATGCAACACCATGCAACATCATGCAACACCATGCAACATCATGCAACACCATGCAACACCATGCAACACCATGCGCAATATTGTCATCTGAGTCTAAAACATTTTCCCACGTTATGTCATAATGGCACGATTTTCGAAAAAGAAAGTTTTTGAGCATAAAATGTTTGTTCTGATTTTCTCGACACTTTGTCTGAAGTCTTTCTCATTTTAAGAAGAATTGAGCAAGATATGATCAAAAACGCATATCGGTCTTCATGTAAAGTACCTGTTATTTTTGTCAGATTATAATGTATCTTCAATTTTCTCGACAGATTTTAGAAAAATCCTCAAATACCAAATTTCATTAAAATCCGTCCAGTGAGAGCCGAGTTGTTCCATGTGAACGGACGAATAAACATAAAGACAGACAGACAGACAGACAGACGGACAGACATGTTGAAGCTAATAGTTGTTTTTCGCAATTTTGCGGTAAGTTGTTAAAACTACAGGAAACGAACCTAACCAAATTCAACAACCATACATAAGTATTCTAAGAAGTAAATCCAGCGTTATCTGATGCTTCAAGTTCGATTTTTAATTTAACGGCGCCGTCATGAACAAACATTGCTTAGCACCGAATGATAAAGTGGCTAGCAAATAACGAATTTTGTCAGGTATTAAGCGATTATGTAATGGCGTAATATCAGGCGTTATTCTGGAATTTGCCTAGAGGGATGAGAAAAATCGCGAAAAACCTCCGCCAGCCATAATTTTTTTACGACTGGAAAACAGTATCGCCCGTATACGAAAGAGGTGTATCAGCAACTCGCATGCGACTTTCATTTTCTTTAGCATTGGGTGCGATTTATGGAATACAGTTCGCAGTTGCCTAGAATGAGACAGCCGAAGCAACATAGAATTAATAGTTGGTGCTGGCACCTAAATTGACTTCCGAATGGAGGTTTTCTTTGACGACATTTGTAAAACTAGCCAAGTGCTTGTTACAAAATGGCTGCCTTAACATTCTCAGCTATTCCATAGGCTTTTCCACTGGTCACTTTTAGGTGTGCTCTCAAAATTGCCAAAAGCAACTATTTGTCCGTCCGTCAGCAGAAAACAACTCGACACCCACTGGACGAATTTTTATGAAATTTTGTATTTGAGTGTTTTTCGAAAATCTCTCGAGAAAATTTAAGTTCCTTGAAAACATGACAAGAATGACGGAAACTTCACATGAAGAGCTATATAAGGTTATAATATCTCACTCAGTTCTTCTCAGAATGAGAAATGGTTCGGACAAAATTTGTAGAGAAAATCAAAACGCACTTTTTATATTCAATATTTTTTTCCCCGAAAAGCATACCGCTTATGAGGTACCGTGGAATAACATGGTAGAACCAGACAAGCCACACATAGCAATATAATGCGGCTCACAGAAGATGCGATTTGCGTGCCGGATAACTAAGGCAAGAATTCACATACTTACGCCAACATTGATTACGCGAAAGCACCTCAGTATTATGCAACACGAAGATTGCCTATTGTGTTTTATCGTCGAGCAAACGAAGCCTTAATTTCACGTATCGTAATCCTGTCATGTGGTTGTATGTGTATTCTGTTGTATGGCTTGCTGGATGCTCAGATCTCTTTTCAGTTTCACCTCGTACGTCACAGAGAAAACATAACCATAGATATAAAAGATTTTTCTTTAGCCAAAACCTGCACCTCACAAAGAAGGGCCACCATCAACCTCTATTGTAAAAACGACAATATATTTCTGACATCTGTGGTGAAAATCACTGCAATTTACATACCATCAAATTAGTTACGAAGGGTGTGACATATTTCTAATAACTCAGACAGGTTATTTCGGCAAAATGTTTATATGTAATCTTTATTATGGCCAATGAAATTTAAAGAGAGCTATGAAATTTACGAGTGTAAAAGTAAAATTCAACCTAAAACAGACCACGGAAGTCCAGAGGGGGCGTAGAGGTATAGCTATGCTCTTTCTTTGACTTCGGCGATAGATGGGGATTGGTGGTCATCGTCACGCCCCGTCCGCTGTACCCACGGAAAAGACCCGGTACCCATTGTATAGGCGGCTGGATGGACCCCAGGGCCGGTCTGGATGTGTGTGAAACATCTCACCTCCAAATTTAGAATGTGCTACACGATTACTTTATTTGAGAAACATTCACGACATAAAGGAATTAAGGGAGATCCCCCCTCCTGTATAACTGTCTGCTTATTTCGTTTTTGAAAGTAATTTCTCTACTTTGTGTCAAATTCTTGTTTGAGGTTACGGTCGGTATGGTTGGATTTGTTTAATTGTGATTGACCTTCAACTGGAACACATTTTTTTCTCATATTGTAACTTCCAATGTTTGCCCGAAGGAATCGTGACGAAGACAGTAAGTCTTGTCTCTTTTATTACTCCAGCGTCCCACTTCTGAAACACAACAAATGATCATATAAGGCACGTCCCGGAGCGATGATGTCACAAGGATGTAACTGCTAAGTTAAACGGGATCTTCACACACACAGAGACGACACATGTACATACCCCTTTAATTTTACCAACATAACCCACTAATTTTCAAAATATTATTATCATGAAAGATCGAAATTTGTCACGTTATAAGAGAAACTGGGTAAGAAACGTCAGAGTCTGTTTACTTTAATTTCGATGCAATGATATGTAGTTTACGGCTCCTTCTTATGGGCGAAGACACAAGTGTCAACTCGTGCAACATGAACTGGAGCCCAGAATTATCTAAACTTGTCCAAGGCAGGAACTAGACATAATCCTTTTAAACCGGTCTTTCTTCTCACTCTTTGGTGTTTATGTCAGAAGAAAAAAAAAAACCTGACCTGTCATTCTTCCATCTTTTATGCTATCACTGGCAGCATCGCGCCAAGTTTTCATACACCCTGCAATGCTGTGTTCCTACCGCTTGTGCCTGGTTTGTCGTTAAAATAAACCAACTATGCACTCTGAGATTCGTATGCCCAAACAACTTTATTTCATCTATAATTTCTTGCGGTCCATTTGTGTCCTTATCAAGTTTACTACAAAAGAACAAGTTGAAGCACCACAGCGTATAAATATAAATATTGTTTATACATTAACTTAAGAAAAAATTATACGATCCTTCCATAAAGAACATGTATGTTGTGCCCTAATAATGTGCTAGTATTTCAAAATTTCCGCTTCACAATTATAGCAGCTTCGTTGACAGTAATTCACGTGTTTAAATATGAATTACGAAGTACTAGTACTGGATCTATTATCGACTCCTTTATGTCATATCCTTACGACAGATGGGAAGTTGGATTCAAACGTTATAAAATCATCAATGTCTGAGAAGCAATTCCAAACATATTCAATGGATGAAGAAGCTGTCGTGTGGTGACTTCATACCATCAGTTATTGCAGGTACTTACAGTGGCAAGTATCTGTCAGCAAAGGAGAGGAAAAGTGAGAAAAATTAACGCGCACAATTTGATTTTTTCCTAACACGCACGCACACGCACGCACACGCACACACACACACACACACACACACACACATATTAATCTCGGTGTGCACTTCTACTGCCACTCCTAGTGGAACGCACTCTAAAGCGTGGGTCTGGCTGCTTGCTTGTTGGAACTGCAGTTACGAATCCCGCCGGGGTGTCTGTCTCTCGCGCGTGTTATTTGCTGTCAAGTACGGGTCTCTGCGACGGGTCGGACACTCGTCCAGAGGAGTCCTACCGAGTGTGGTGTGTCTGAGTGTTATCGAGAAATCTTAGAGGGGAGGCCTCGACCCCCTAGGGTTTTTGAGCCACGAGAAAAAATAAAAGGATTTCATTTTGTTTTACTAAAGTAGGTCAATGTTTTTCCAAAAAAGGCAGGATTAGAAACCAATTTATAGGTATAGTATCTGACGGTTTCTATTAGGCATTACCTGTGCCATGCAACCAGCAAGTTTTCTTCTCGAAATCTACCATTCTTCTTCATAATCCCAGTCGTAATCCATAACAATGTTACCACAAAAAACTGAATTATATATACAAAAAATCGCAGGCGATTGGAGTAAAATGGCTACAGAACTGCAGCGATGCGTATCTACGTGTTCAGGGAAAGCAATGTACGATAGATTCCCGAAATCCTATTAGACCGTTGTACAGTACGTAGAGCGAGGAAAGTCACGTTTCAAAAGCTATAGTCAATAGAAGTAATCGTACAGGGACTCTATGAAATAGGCCACAAGTTGAACGCTTATTCCGTCAAAGGACCCTGCAAAGAGGAAACAAATTATTCTTTCCACAATCCTAATTATTGTAATCACTTGATATATATTTTCCTTACTTTATTTTTCAGTGCTCGTGTTCAGGAACCAGAGACATAGCAGACAGTGGCAGCTAATTATATTAAAAACAGAGTTCAATATAGTGTGACACTGAGTAACTTTATTTCAGACCACACATCATCAGGTATCTTATGATAGGTCGTAGTGACCTGGTCCGTCATGAGATGTACATGGTTTCTCTTGGTGACCAGTCTATGGTAAGGAAAGGCAGAAGAGAATCTTATGCGGTCACTGGTCGTAGCTGGTCGATGTCAGTGCTAACAACCGTGACACGAGGTCGTAAAAATGGACGGTAGGATCCATGTGTTGGGTAACAGTGATCATCAGTTTAGTAACAACCCATTCATTAGAGCTGTGATATAATTTTGGTTATGTTTTCTGTTGGGAATAATGAGAGGTTGCATATTACTGTGCCTACGAATTGTAAGGGTGACAACACTAACGGTCCCCCCCCCCAAAAAAAAAATTAACGCTAATTCCATATGTAGAAGCAATTACTGGGAAGGGTCAATGTAAATTTCGACACAATAGATCAACTACTATTCACATATTCTGTTGTTGTCAGATACTACAGAACGAATGGAAACACAATTGGTCAGTTATATAGAGCAGCTATTGGTAGATGTGAAGAAGCCGAAGATTCGGTGGTGCCAGCAGAAGTGTTGACTAAAGTTCTCTAATTGTCTTAGATACACCCGTGAAAATAATTAACCTAATTGAAATGTTTTACAGTATAACCCGTACCAAGTTTCGAACGCCTAACTTTTTTCTAAAATGACTTTATTCCTAATGAGTTGAAAGGCAGATAGTTTATTGCTTTCTTTCAGTTAAAAAAAAGAAAAAATGGCTGCAAATTGAACGGGCAACGTGTTTCAGGCCTAAGAAGATGGCGTTAATTTTGTGGAGAAAAGAGAAACCCTTTTAGTTGGTATAAAATGGTTGGCCTGAACGTAAATGTAGATGAGATTCAGCGAGCTTGTGTTCAAGAATCATCGCCAGAATGCGGAAAAAAAGTCACAGTAGGAAAATTCTCGTGAGTATAAACCCGCGGTAAAAGTGGGAAATTTCACACAAGTTTTGACGACACTACGATATAAAAATTTAAACCAAGAGCAATTAAAATAGACTAAAAGTTGGAAACCTTTGCGTAATTTCAGGTTTCCGCTTCGAAGTAGCTGAGAACTGCGGTCTTCTAGGTTATTAAGCGGCGAGTAGTGGCAATTTATTACCAATACCTTGGAAAAACTTGTTACTGTTTGGTTCTGAATATATTTTGCTTTCATTTTTGTCTAAAGACTAAAGATTAAAATAGGCAACGCTACAATTTTCCATTTGTTTTCTAAACGTACACAAATTTTTCATATCCCATTAAGGGAAGAACTCGGACAGAAAGTGGTCAGGAACAGTGCTGTAGGAAAAATTGAACTTGCGAAGGAGTAGGTGAAAGGACAGAATTGCACAGTGAGGTTTTAATGATTGCTATTCTTCAAATATTTGGATGACCAAATCCGGGAAGTTAAAATGGTCAGGGAATGTGACACGCAGGGAGAGAATGTAAATGCTTAGGTATACACGGTTTTGATACGAGAACATTAAGTAAAGAGACATCTTGAAATGTCTAGGCATAGAGGGGAAGATGATATTGAAATAGAATGCGAAAGTGTAGACTGGATTTACATATATCAGGACTCGTGAAACTGGAGGTTTCTTTGGACTATGATCATAAATCTCAGTGTTTCATAAAATAAAGAGAATTTTTTGACTAACACAGCAAGTCTAAACTTCTCAAAGGGGACACTGCTCCAAGGAACTAATTATTTAATCACGTCGCTTGTCTGTATTTAATTTATTGGGAAAAAGATTGTTTTCAAGCTAATCTCACTGATGTTATCACACTGCGCGGATTAGGATTCCGTTTATCACAGTGGAAAATGCCACATAAAAGTTGAAAAAATGAAACGAGCACATATTATGCCACGTGTGTACAGACATTTTACACAGATTTCCACTTCTGTCTGTCAAGATTTCTTGAAGATTCTGTTAGTGTGAAGTACCCGATTTCAAACCCCCGCAACGCTGCGTAAATCGCTTTTACTACTTTCTCGAATTCACGCCTACTTTCCCAATAAGATACGTTTCACGACTTTGACACCAAACTTCCGTACGGTTTACGTACCTCCATCATGCATTGGTTTAACGTATGCAGTGCCTATTTCGCCCTCCACGATTTGAGCAACATATTAATGTTTCGTGGAGAGTAGTCTATAAATTTTGAGAATTCGTGTTATGTATTTTTCGTGTTTCTCTTCTTTCCTGGGTCTCATGCATGTGTAAATGTTGACCTCAGCACATGGGTCACAAATATGGTCAACTTATATCCTTCTTACTGTGACAAATCTACACAAAACGAATGCTTGTTGACACATTTCAAATACAGTCAAGCGCACGTCTTAAGGAAGAAATGTGAAATTCTCTCGAAGTCCGAAATCTGATTCCACGCTTTGAGTACCTTATTGGTGGGAATTGTAAAACATCAGTAAACCATGTTTGATATGGATAGTGCGATACGGTTGAAAAGAAGCATTGTCTTCGTTGACATTCTCTCCAATATCTCGATTACATCATCTTGCTGTCTGTTGATGCCGAATGTACATTATTATTCAGTCCATAGGTAAATATTCTGCTGAATAATAATGAATGTTTGAAAATTGGCCGAGGTCCTTGTGTGGGATTATTAACCACGCAAAAATGGACGCTACAGATAGCACAGCGGGAAACAGTGAGAATGAAGCGTTATGGCGCGTAAGAGCATGGCGTTTAGTAAAAACTGTACCTAAAAATAGAGAAATTAAATAATTAGGAAGTTTATAAGTGAAAGGAAAAGTAGGTTAAGGACGAGAGAGAAAAATGCATGAGGAAGGCGACCTAACAGAGAAAGAGAGAAACAGACGGATGAAAATAATGCTCTAAGGAATAGTTTCGTAATTTGAACTCACTATGAAATAATAACGCAGCCATAAAACTGAAGAATAGAGAATTGTTCGGACATGCAGCAAATGTACAGAGATTAAAAATGCGTAAGTGTTCAAAAGCTTAAGTTATAAACTTGAAGGGAACGAGGAAGCGATGGAGATTTGTAATGTTAAGGTAGACCTTAAGGATGGTATGGAGAAGCTTTTATTACACTGGCTTGTAGTTACGAGTGACGAGATTTAGTGAACATGACAATGATACTTTGAGTTATTCCTGGCTCCCTGAGTGTATGTACACTTCTCAAGTTTGAACTGTCTCTCTCCACGGTTCATTTAAACGTTTACCTAAATAAAAAAATTCTTCTTCCTTGAAAGATGAGGCTCGTAAATTGTTGAGGATTCTTCTTTCCAAAGTTTCCTTGTCTAGGTATAGTTGCCTTCTTTTCGGTTCGTATTTCTACTAACACATCAATTTAGAAAAATATGCAACGAAAAAAACTAGTATTTCTCTGTATTCCAGTGACCTAACAGTACCTGAATGTTGCACATTCCTCACAGAGCGATTTATCCCAATATTCCAGGGAAGTGTCAGTGTGGGTTTCATCTGAGCAGTGAATTTACTCTGATATTGACTAATACAGCAGAAATAAATCGACTTGTTTTCGAAAATGTTTGTGTGCTGTACCATACATTGTAAATGAAATTATTATATTCTGACGGGTCTGCTGTGTAATGGAAAGTGTTAACGGTTGAAGTCTATCGTCTAATTCTTCGATTCGCGAGTTCTGTTAGTCACAATTACATCAATTGATATTTATGAACACAGGAAACAAGCTACTTTATGTGTCATAGAGCAAACTGCCATATCTCGCCTTCCGCAATGACTACCAATAAAGCAGATGCATTATCATGGCAGATACTTCATTGTGAAGACAGTATCACAGCAAATTTACTTGCAACAAGACGGCAAGGTCCATAACCTAAGAGAAAGGACTGCATTTCGTTTTTAATACATTATTTTGTGTTTGTCACCTACCTAAAAACATGTTTAAAGAATATCACTTCATTTTAAGTTGGCATTATATTGATCGGTTTTGGGGTTCCTCTGTTTGCCATTTGCATCATCCTCACACACTTTCATTATGACGATTCTTCAAGCTTTTTCTGCAATGCTCAGACAGACCGATCCTCTGTTGTCTCCTGGAAATTTCTGTCAAGTACAACTTTACAATTGTTGTGTTTAAGGCTAAAGATTTTCATGAAGACGTGTTGTAGAATTAGTCTGATACTTGTTTATGCATCCAGCTACCATGCACTGTAAACGAATATTCTCTTACTAGCAAATGTACTTAATCTTTTACCGCAATATAAAACAGAAACAAAATTTTTGGATTAACTTCAGAAATTCCGGACTTTTTCTATATTGAGCTTCAATTTAATCCACTATTATTCATTCTAGTAAAAATTCAAGGTCGCTAAACACGTAACAAGGCAGAACAGCCAAATGTTTGATGTAAAATACTAATATCGATTGGGAATCGATTTCCTTCTCTTCAGCTTCCAAAATTAAGGGGAGAAATATTTCCTAAAGTAGGATATAGAGTAAAGCAGCCGTTTTAATTTCCATACTTCCTACGATTATGGTGCGTCCGTCTGTCCGAATGTGTGATTGTGATTCGTTAGTGATGCCATCAAACTAAGCCTTCACCTTGCAGGAAAATATTGTTTGCACGTGTAAGTAAATTTTAGTTTATATTTAGTGATTTATTTCTCATAGGAATATGTTCTGTACGCTGTGGTAATTACACATGCGACATCTCCGTTATAAGTTGACCTCTTTGACGTGCTGGAAATTTTGTATGTGTGGGATATAATCCATAATGTATAGATGCGAGTGGACATGAGTGGCACAAAGCGGAGTGTGTGCAATTAAACTGCAGCCGAGATGAGTAAGAAATTTTATTTATTTTCCATTTACAGTCACTGAAATTAGTTTTAAAGCAATTTATAGTTCTTTAAGAAAAGTAGCTATGTGTAATGACTTCAGAAAAAGTATTTTAAAGTAAAGTAGAAATGACTCTGAATTATAAAAGTAACATGTAGCGACGATTTCTTACCTTATATCGTAGGTGAAAATAGAAAAAGTACAGCATGTTAGGAAAACAGAGATGGACAACACAACGCCAGGTACGTTAAGGTTTAGGACCGCGAAAGTTATCACTGAGAGTCCAAAAAATAAGGCAATTGCAATGCGAAAAATTGCTGAAGAATAAATATCTTCTATTCCATATTATTAAGGTACACAGGTACACCTAAGGTGCTTTTGCATCCGTGAATGCTGAGTATTAAACAGGATGACATGTATTGTCACCTAGAAAAGAGAAATAATTTTCATTTTGTTTATGTGCAGCAATGTGTGTCGTCAAGGTGACAGAAGAGCGAAAATTGCTTACCAGTTTTCCTTGAAGTTAAAAAAATTATAAGTCCATGAAATCTGTAACAGAAATAAGTGTAGTGGTCTTCATTGTTTTGCTGGCACTTTCTTCTCTCAGTCAGGAAGACTGACGCTACCAGCCTGGCGATAATCACCTCGTTCAATTTTTTTTTTTAATAAATGGTTAAATGTGCACGCTGTATAATATTACACTGGGACACAGTTGTCTAAGATTCTGAAAATGTTTCCCCGGAAATGTAAAAATATGTGGGATTGCTAACCTTCACAATATGAAATGATATGTCGTTGTTTCTGTCGCTCTAAACGCTATAAGAAAAGCCCTTCAATATATATATTTATTTTTTCCGAAAAAAAATTTTTGTAGGATCTTTTATTCGTGGTGTATCTACAGCTTGCACTGAAAAGCGAAGTAAATCATGATGACAAGCATGAGATATATGTCGTGTTTATGCAGCACTTCATTTCACAAATCAAACTGTCTCATAAGAACACGGTTCAGCCCGGCCCAACCATTGCGTAAAAAATTGGTTTTGACACGCGCAGTAAGACTGGAGTAATTTTTCTTTTGTTTCCTTCTCACTCTTCCCTTTTCTTGCGACCTTCGTGTTGATCAGGCAAGGTCCGCTGTGAAAATTTGATCTGTGCTTTGCTTGAACTTTACCGAGGAAGACAGCCGCCCACAGACAGAGGAAGCATTAAACATTAAACATAAAAAAAAAATGTCGTTAGACAGGCTGTACGTGATTAAACCTTCTTTCGAATTTAGCCGCTGCAATCGGCTGTTGGCTAGTGCGCTGTAACTATAAAAAATAGTCAAAAATGTAGGAAGTGTTAGGTGAACTGTGCTGTATGAACGGCACTGACGCCGAGCGACCAGCTTGCTTGAAAAGTTCCCTATTTTGTTTCGTCACTTGACTTCGCCTTACCCACGATTTACTCCACGTAAGGGCATTTGTCTTGGCAAGAAATCTGAGTCTCGGACTGGGGATTCTAAATTTATACATTCCTTTCAGCTTTTAGTTATCGGTGTATCGGGTCCTTGCTGGTGTTACATGGATGGACGTCTTTCTTTAAACATAGTTATAGCGATTTCCCACTTGACTGTCAAAGTAACAGACAAACAGGAACACAGGATGGCTCCACCCCTTGTAAACACAAAACAAAATACTAGTGTGTTGCTGCCACACACTCAACAAAAGGCTGAAATAAATAAATAAATATATATATATATATAAATATAAACGCGCGCGCTGGTGTGTGTGTGGTCCGACAGAGTACTGTGAGTACTGAATTGGTGTTATTTTGAGACACATTGTAACAAATGTATTTGTTTACCGTTCATTGAATTCTTGGTTCTCATCTGATGTTATTGGTAAGATTTCCCCCATTAGCGCTTCGACGTATCCCCCAGTTAAACTGGCTGTCTGATGCTGTAGGCTGCATACTGAAGACGGCCGTTCCAGGTTCGAACCCAGGAACAGGCTTCCCCGAGATGTAACAATTTTATTTAAAGCTCATATACATTTTTATTACTGTTTGCGTCGGCAAGGCAAAATTTGTTCTGCTCACTCTGCTAATTCCAGCCTTGGGCTCTCCGCTTAGCAATGGTTTCTGCAGGTGTGCGGGTATCGTATTACAGAATGGATGTCAGGTGGCCAACAGAGTAATTTACGTTTGTGGCGAAAGCGTTATTCAGGGAATCACTTCGGAAATATCAAGGCAGCGAGCAGGACGTAAGTGTGTGTTTGTGTGCTGTGGTAAACATTAAGTGGTTCGACTTCAGTAAAGGAGGCTGTATTCTGTAACTTCGTTTTGACATATCTTCCCTATCGTCTATATCCCCTCCCCCCCCCCCCCCCCCCCCCCTTTTTTCTCAGGAAAGCGACACTTAGAGCACCCGGCAAAATTTTTTTAAAAAAGGGGGGGAGGGGGGG
>Ga0131853_10021256_pt1 | contig 11779 bp, 6 predicted proteins | sample TergutLab28metaG_FD_92764 | JGI IMG/M metagenome (GOLD analysis project Ga0131853, IMG submission 92764) | Labiotermes labralis P1 segment gut microbial communities from Petit-Saut dam, French Guiana - Lab288 P1 (version 2) (version 2) | ecosystem: Host-associated > Arthropoda: Insects >...
GATGCATAAAACACCAAAACATACCACACACAAAATGTTCAAGAACCACAGGACACCACACGCTTGCAGAAACACACTCACTCAGAGCCACACACGACACATAATATAGGTATAGCACTTACCGCTAGATAAATAAACTAACACACAAAACCTCTATCATTGCAGCCTACACAACACAACAAGTACTCGCTAGCTTCTGAAGATGGACGTATTAACGTCTGAAACATGTTGAGCAATATATAATAAAGCAAGTGTCATCTAGTTGGTCAACCTTTATTCAAATGGATACTGGAGGATTCAAAATTATGGATTGAATGTTGAAAGTAACCCCTGCTTTTAATCTCTTCTTAATTCCGTCTTTAATCCCATTGGTTACTGGTCTTTAAAATCCGCTCCAATCGATGACGACCGCAGGGACCCTTCAGCCTCCAACTCTACTCCCTAATACCTAACGATGAATTACTTATGGTTCAGCGTCACTTCCTCAATAAAACATGAGAAGGCGAGTGTTAATTACGTACTTGATTAAATAAAAAAAAACGAATTAAAAAGAAAGTTCTAATTACCGAACTAAATTACCACACAATGCTTGAATTATCCACAACAAGGGAAAATTGATTACTGTGCCAAGGAAGATAAATGAGTAGCGTCTTGGGGTGTCGGCTATTCTTCTATTGTGTTGCACGCCATATGTATGTTAATAGACTTTTGGAGACACTTGATACCTTGTTACAGAAGGAAATGCAGCAATAGACAGAGATACCAGCGTGCAGTCCGCGTGAGGTAGATAATTAGAGGAACAGAGGATAATGTTGCTACCTGTAACCAACACAATCAAGGCCGCTAAAAATGGATTGTTCCTTACGATGTACTGTAATTTTCAGTTATTAAGAGATTCCAATTTCTATGAAGTTTAAGCGAAATATATCTTCCCATAAAATGTTTACTGTGTACTAATATGTTTGTGACACGACACAGAAACATGTGCTGTCCTGCTACACTGCAGTCCAGGCCTACGCAAATATAACCTCGTGGACAAAGTGTTTCCCTCGGTATATTTCACTTCACAAAAATCTTTGTAAACTCTTCCTCTGGTAAAGCAGGGATAGAAGGCAGAGGCACTTTTTGATCCTTACCTGCAGTTTGTTTACAGAGGCACATTACTAATTGTTCTATACAGATTCGCTAAAAATATCGACTCTCTAGACTGGGTTGTGAATTGGATTTCTTGAATAATTTTTCCTATTGTTGTCAGTGTATTTTTGTTGCAGATGATGTACGTAAAGTTCACAGGTACAATTATAGGTATAGGGTTATGTACACTTCATAAATTTGACATTCATACACCGAAGTGCCCTTGTTAGTATTAAAAAAAAAATTCTACGACTGATTAATGCACAGAACATGGAACATATATAACTGTAAACTTACTCATTCTTCATTTTTGTGTATTAGTTTTGTGGGGGGGCCTGTCTGTAGACCAAGTTTTCCCGTCATTTCCCGCAACACAAAAAAATTCGAACAGGCAATTTGTGGACGTTTGTGTGAAAATGAATCTCTTCGTTTACGGGAAGTTATATGTTTACAAGCGTCACATATAAAGTATACGTACATACATTCACACACACACACACACACACACACACATATATATATATATATATATATATATATATATATACACACACAATCCCAAACGTCATTTCATGGGACGATAACTATTGTAACACATTTCAGTGGTTAAATGCATTATTGCATTTTGAAGATAATTTGGTCGGTCGGTGGACGGTACATTGTTGGCTTGTTAGTCAAAACGTCTCCCGTAACACCAATGATATACCACGTATACTATGTTTCCGGGCTTTATCCATCATCTGTTGTTTAACCCTTACCCTGCTAACGTGGAGAATATGGTGATCTCCTAACAATGCCAGGAGTTGGCAGATGGGATTTAACTCGGCGTTTACAGGGTTAAAAACAACACGACATTTTCAAAAAATATCTCTACATTTGCCGTCATTTGAACGGTTGAGCGAGTCGCCCATTTGCTGCTAGGTGCACATATAGAGGTACAATAGTACAATAGTGTAATATGTATAAATCACGTTATATACATGGTGCGAATCACAGTACACATTGTGAGCCATCTGGGATCCCAAATGCGCACAGCCACATTGTAAAGAATTCATGGTTCTTAGCTTAGCCTGATGATGACTTTTAAGTCGAAACATGTCGCTCTAATCTATGTTTTTATTGTATAGTTGTGTTGACTGAAATATGTATAATAAAGTGTATATATAGAGGTAGTTCACTGACACAGGCGGCCCATTGATTGAGGAAAGCTCACTTGTGAAAAAACTGTGAAAGTGCCGTTTAACGTTGTAATTACGTTCATAAGGCCCTCAGTGTACAAAAAAACAACATTGAACACAACATTTCCCTCCACATAAATTACATTACATTACCTACCAGTTTGGCCGATATATACCTACCGGGTGCGATCAACAACTGTAATCTGAGTCTGCGTAAGACCCAGCGAATCTTTTGTACCTAGAATTTATCAATGTTAAAGCGAAACGACATCTTTGGGAGAAAGTTTCAACGAGGGCTGCTTGAAACCATTCTTCATTTTCCTGCGACGTCACATGAGCCCAATTCTTGTAAGACCTGCGCTATTGTAACACAAAATTTCATTTGATGTTTTTGTGACCGTGCATCACTGATACAATAAAATAAGGAACCAACTAGATGCAACAATAACGGTTTATTAATGATTTCAATCAGCTCAACATGTTTCGGGCGATAATTTCGCCCATCCTCAGGAGCACTAGACTCTGATTACAGCTTGTGGTACAGTGCACTGACGATGCTGCCGGCTGGTAACCTGGATGAGGTGGAACTCCGTTCCATCTCATCCAGCCGGCAGCATCGTTTGTGCACTGTACCACAAGGTGCAAACACAATCTAGTGCTCTTGAGGATGAGCGAAATTATCGCCCGAAACATGTTGAGATGATTAAAATAATTAATAAACCGTTATTATTGTTGAATTTATTTGGTTGTTTATTTTATTGTAAAATCTCATCTCCGTTAAAACGAATTCTCCCCACCGATGAACGAGGTATTTTTTTTTAAATATGTCGAGAAGATTCAAGTTTCATTAAAATCTGACAAGAATAACGAGTACTTTACATGACAGCCCATACACATGTTTGATCATACCTTGCTGAATTATTCTGAGACTGAGAAATGTTCTCAGAAAATAATGTGGTAGAGCCAGTCAGGCCATGGGGACGATTCGGCGCATGCGCTTTGCATGCTGAGTGTCTAAGGCCACAAAAACACACTCAGACTAAGTAATACTTGTTGCTTTTCCACTGCAACAATTTGGGCACGAACGCGCCTCAGTGTTACGTTATACGTACAGTACATTGCCTGTCTTGTTTAGATTTCCCTCTTCATCGTTACTGAGTTCTCGGATTTGGCTATAACTTCTGGCCCTTTACAGGGCTCAGTAAAAAAAAAAATTTAATGCAGAGTGCTAGATGGCTTCTTTTTTCTGCGCGCACATAGAAACGATAAAAGAAACACACAGTACTTACGGGTAACTGACCACATTCTGACGTTGTACATTTGAAGTCGAAGCGGTGGCACAACCCACAGTACCATAATTCGGATGCCTTAGAAGTGGCATATTGGACTCCCCTGCTGTAAGCACATTAACTTGCGAGGCAGGTGTGACGTGTACAAAGGGCATGAGGGTCGCAAATATTCACGCTCCTTTTTTGAGATCAAAAGGTAGCGGCAACGAGAGATCCGGCACTTCACTGTTACATGCATTTTAAATGCGGGTTGCTTACCCTCCCACATCGACCCACGAGTTGTGCCGCTCTGCCGAATAATGCATTACGTTGGGGCCTGCCCACTCAGGTATCTCACCACAGCAGCAAAAAGACCAGTACGTATAAAATGCTGTGTAAAGGTTCGGGGACTTTTTACCACGCTGTGGGTCCAACAGCTCTTGTCGCGTCGAACTAGCATACGTCACTGCAATCACAATGCGACATGACACACCTTAATGCATTAGTTACTGATAACTTCATGTCTCATGCAGGCCTCTTTATCTACTCCACGTAAAGCCTTTGAGTCACACCAGCCCTGTCATGTTTACGGTAGAGCTTCTTTCGTGCGACGTCAGGGACGGTTTTGAGTTCAGCGATCGCAACATTTCGGTGCAGCTGCGCGCGCATATCGTAGCGGTGCGTTACGTGACGGTCACGTGACTGGTTTTAAATGTAAACGCGTATAAGGAAGAAACTAGTGAAGTGCTACGCTTGGGCTATGGCTTTGTTGGTGCTGAATCTTGGGACACTTCGGAAATTAGATCAGAAGTACCTTCAACGTTTTGAAGTGTGGGGCTGGAGAAGGATTAGAGAAGATCAGTTGGGGGCGATTGCATGAGAAATGAGAAAGTGTTTTACAGCGTCAAGGAAGAGAGCAGTATCATACATACAATTAAAAGAAGGAAGGCTGTCGGCCATATTTTGCCTAGGAACTGCCATCTAAAACACGCTATTCAAGGAAAGACAGAGGGAAGGATGGAAGTGAAAGGAAGACGGGGAAGAAAACGTAAGCAGCTACTGATAACCTTAAGGATAACAGTGGATACTGGAATTTGAACTAGGAAGCACTAGATCGCTCTGTGTGGAGAACTGGCTTTGGAAGAGGCTATGGATCTGTTTTAACCTTTTGACGCCTAATGTCAACTATAGTGGTCGTACCGCACCGCTAACCTCTAAAGTTGCATTTTATATATTTATTAAGCAAATATAGACACTGAATATTTTAAACGTGGTATATACTCTCCGTTTTTTTTTCTTCAAAATGCAGTTTGTTTCATAGTTCTAACATATTTGGTTCCTGTATTATTCATATTTTATATACAGGGTGTGCTATAATTAAAAAAATAATTCCGGCGTCAAAAGGTTAAGGCAGACAACGGAATGAACGCATCCTAGACTTGATATGTCTTAAATAATCTTCACGAACCAGTTTAATATGAACCATTTTAGTATGATCAGTTGATTCGAAACGCAGCGACAGTCAGTATCTGATAACTTTCGTATTGCAGTCTTCTACACTAGAAGTATCGAAATGAGTTAAAATGTTATGAACTAGTTAACAGGTTGGTCTGGATGTCCAAAGCTTGAAATGGGGCACTTACAGATGTAATTGGAAGTGCTGCCCAGTAGAGTATGCTCACAAACTATGCACGTGCTGGAAATCACAGCTTTACTTGTACAGGAAATGAGAAGAATTAGAGTGAGTTTTGACACTCTGAACCATGACAGATACAGAGTTCCTATCAGTGTATACGGATTGTGGAATCAGCTCCAATGATTGGCATTCGGTTCCTGTCTGCCGGTAAGCACCTGCAGTCTCTGTTACTGAGACCAGTCAGTAAGTGATCTCTGTTGTAACAATAATGCGAAACGAATAAATACACTTCATGATCAAAATCCGTGACTTTTGATGTTTGAAGCAACTGGTGTCATCGCTACTGTGCCTTAACAAGTGTTTCTGTATTTTTGCACAAAGCTTCTGAGTAGCTCATTCCGCCTAGCAGAGTCCTGCTTGAGGAGGTACTCGAAAAAATGAAAGGTTCATTACCGTGTTCACAGCAGCCCACTTGTTCACATCACGAGCCATATGAGTCCAGTCAACTGCCTACCATCCTAATTTTTAAGATAAATCCCAATGAGGTCTTCGCTTTTGTGGAATATGACACAGTGCGTTTATTTATTTACCGACGTTTCGACACAGTCTTATCTCCCATCTTCAAAGGTCAGGCAGTACAGGCTTCTTGGACTGTTTGACCCTTAAAAAATGGACCGTAGATTTTCCCGAAACGTCGGTAACTATCAACTAACGCTGCGTGATATCACAAAAAAGCGAACACATCAGTTACTCCTCTGCCGAAGTCTACGATCTATCTCACTGTTATACTCGCACTGACGTCTAGGTCTTTCCTTCATGTTTCTCAACCACAAACCTGTATGTGTCTCAACGTATCTCGATTGGAAAGTTTCTGTTGGTACATGCGGTCTTAGGGCTAGGCAGAAAGCAATCCAGGACACAGACAGACAGACAGACATTGTGTTGGCGTCCTACGTTTATCTTTCAGACTTAGCGGATTAAAGGGCTTCGTAAAACAGATGAGTGCTTCCAGTGTACGATAACAAGTGAATATTAGTAGCAGTGGAGCTCGGCACGATTTGTATATTTGTCATTTACTGCATCGCGACTGCTGCTCAGTGTACTGCACAGATCCATTAGATGTCTGTAAACCGGTACAGTGTATGAAACATGACACCAAGCATGCAAAGTCTGGATTACATTATTCTAACTTTTAAAAAAAACTAGTTATCCAATTTCCTTTTATGATTACGACATGACTTGTTAGGCGCTTGTTAGCTTCGTCAAGCCCTTTCTGTCCGTCCGCGGCGTTCCTATTGGACGGATTTCCGTGGAATTTTCATATTAGCCACTTCTGTGACAAAACGTCTAGAAGGTCGAAATTTGGTTAAAATCGGAGAAAAAAATGTCGGATACGCTGGGTGAAGACTTTAAATACTGCGTATTGTTGCAGGCGACCTAAATTCGTCGTAAGAACATTGTTGTACAACACTGAATATTTTTATATATTGTTGACAGTGACAGGTTGCTCAGCTTTGCTTCTTTTCAATTGCAAACAGTGGTTACGCGAACGCGCCGCAGGGTGAAGCTATACTTGCATTACCTGTGGTGTTTCAACGTTCGGTATAGTGACTAGCCTGTTATGGTTGTTATTCCATGCCTGGGTGACCGCTACTCCTGTTGCACCTATCACTGACGCAACTTTTCAGGTTTTTACTTGTTGTTAGGAGGTCGCCGGGCACATACCGTCAATTGTAGATCTAGTTATAGACGGCATTTGAATATGAACAGTTCTTGGCTGGTACGTTGTGCGTTGTGCATGGGACAGTAGCCACACAGCCTGATAACAAGCTCTTATCAGTAAATTCAGTCCGGACACATTACAATGCACGCTATCGTCCGCAATACGACCAGTTTCCTGGTTACTGTTCGTGATAGGCACTGAGTGATTTACTGGCAAACACTGAGGGCAGAATGACAAAACATAAAATTACACTTACATTAATGTGTTTTGGATGTAAACTTGCAATTTGATAATAAGTTCGTGTGGGTTCGTGAGCTGGTAATGGGCGACACAGCGTGGTTTGACATCTGAGTAGCGTAGTGGGCAATGAAGAGGACGGGCAGAATGGAAGATATGAAATAGAGCAACTGAACACAGAAATGGCAAGTGCAGGAGGAAGAGGGAAACGGAAAAATTAATTACGTGGGAAAATTTTTAAACAGAAACCTAAGGAATTGATATGTAAGGGAAAAATACAGCAGGATAGGAGGAAGTGGCTTCGAAGGAGAATAATATTAAAAAAAAATGTAGGATATCACGATGTTACATTAACCAGTTAAAGACGAAACGTACCTGTGTTATATAAGGACAGTCCGTACCGCACTGTAAACACACTCCACTTCGGTTATAAAAATAAACTGTTAATATTGTGTAAGGCTAAAGTAGCTGTTTGTTCTGGGAACAAATAAACGGAATATAATCACCATATAGAATTCTTAAATCTTAAGTCTGTTGGTACGTAAAGTTACTGGTAGGCTTTAAAAGTTTAATCATCATTTTTATCATCATCATCATCATCACCTTTTCACGAACAGCTTATAGTTTTCAAGTATAAGGTGCTGTGGGTTCCGGTACACTTACACGGACGTTTCGGAAGATGAAGAAAATAATTCGGAGAGAATCTGATTCGCCGGTTTCTTACGACCCAGCCTGGTCTGACGTCGCACAGTGAGGAATATGACGTTTTAAAATGGCAGAATAACTACAGACGGCGGTGGATTCGAATAGTTCTTTCGAAAAGGCAGAATTTGTTACACTAAACAGCTGCACACCCCAGAAGTCAATAATCATATGTCCTTGAAAGCTTTCATGAGGCTGATTATTCTAAGTATATTTGTGGCTATTCATTAAGGCATTGCGTACCAATTGTGTTACATATCTCAAAAAAAAAAAAGGGGGGGTCTATATTTTCTAGTAAGTGAATTTTGGCGGATCTTTATAAACTAGAGGAAAATACAGACAGAATGCAGAACATTAAGATATCTGTAGCTATTTTCGGCTGTCATGAACATTTCGTTTAATCCGACACTGTCCATTATGCACTGTGTTCATAATGCAATTTAATATAATTGAACGTTGTGGTTTCAGCAGTTCGAGATATTTTGTTATTAGAGTTAATCTGGCAATTATATTACGTCCACAGTTATATTGGTTTATATATTAAGTCGGAAATTCATGGTTATGGTTTCAACGACCGACATACGGTTGGTATGAGAAATTTCATGTGCGTTGTAATCGATACTAAGGGCCAGATGTTTGTTTTGTTGATTGTAATTTGACAAATTCGCTGTATCCATGCACAGGCGAAAGTTAAACAAGAAGTACTGTGGACTTCAGTTCAGTTGACGTACAGGGAAAAAAGGGTGGGAGAAAAAATTACTTGTAGAAGGGAAGGTAAATTGTCTTTTTTGAACAACTAGTTCCAATTTAACTTTTAGGTGCGTTGGAAAAATTGAGAGAAGCGACACTAATCTTCGTCGTGTCCGTCCGTCCGTCCGCATGGAACAACTTGGGTCCTGCTGGAAGGATTTTTATGAAATTTGATATTTGAAGTATTTTCGAAAACCTGTCGACAAAATTAAAGTTTCATTAAAATCCGACAAGAATAACGGGTACTTTTACATCAAGACCAATGTACATTTGTGATACTCGTATATTACTGAATTCTACTTAGAACAGAAAAGTTTCAGGAAAAAATTATAGAGAATATAAAAAACACACATTTTGTGTTCAGTAGTTTTTTTTTCGTAAATCGTACCGTTTATGAGATAATGTGGAAAAATATGGTACAGTCCGACAGGCCATAGATGACAGTGTAATACGGGGCATGCGCATAGCGTGCTGAATATTTAAGGCTAAAAACACACATACTCGGAATATCAATTACGTGTTCCTTATTACTGCAACAGTGGTTACGTGAACGCGCCTCGGTGTTACGTTGTAGACTGCGTTTGAAATGTGATGGCACACGTGCAGAAAACAGATTTCGTCTTTCGGCGAAACGAACGAGTCAATTTAAATCGACGGTGACGCCAGTTCAGTCGACTACCGGCAGCCGAGGTGTGCGCATCAGCGGTAGTAATGCTGGATACACCATGTTCCGAGGTAGTGTGAAGGGTACTGGCTACCCACTCCATTCACCAGTTTCCCCTTCACTTCCCCTCCCATGCGTCACCGTGTGCCATCATATTTCAACTGGACTCTACTTACTTTGCCTGTCTGGTTAATTACGTGTAATTACGATAACCGAATGTACACGCTTGCTGTTGGTTTTAGTGGTATTGATTTTGGAAAAGTCGGATCAGTTAACGTTGAATCTCCTTAGATGTAGAAAGTTATCCACTTGAAAGAACCATGCGTAGATGGAATATAATATTAAAACAGACTTCAAGAAGTAGGTAGGTGGATGGAATGAACTGATTTGGCTCAGAATAGGGACGGGTGGCGGGTTGTTGTGAATGCGGTAATGAACCTTCGGGTTCATTCAAATGCGAGTAATTTCTTGACTAGCTGAGAAACTGTTAGCTTCTGAAGACAAACTGTGCTGCATGCAGCTAGCTGGTTGGTTGATTGGTTGCTTAGTTAGTTTTTACCGTAACGTAATTTGCAGAACTCTCTACACGTTCACTGGAATTCAGTTCCCTTATCTGACAGACCTGTGCTTAATTAATTTTCTTCAGTCGACGTTAAAGATTTTCTTTAGACGTACGTACTATATTGTGCGTTAAGAAAGGAGATGCTCAAATTTGCATTATCTAAGGTTTAATAGTTCGGTTTTTTGTCTTCAGCAATAAAATTCTTTTGGTGAAATGTTATAATTGTTTTTAAACCCGCGCTCAGTATAATATTCTGCGACTGAATTAAGAATGTTATCAGCTTTCCTGCGAATCTGATCTCCTTTTGCTGTCTTTTCCTTATTTGTTATAGTGCCATGTGGCCTAACGGAATGTGTGCGTTGACCTTGCAAGGTCGACGGACCCGTTTCCCAAATCAGACATGATTTTATATCTGTAGCTCACCAAGCTACGAAACTTATCCCGGTGCGATGCACATGCACCCGAATGCAACGCACCGCACAACACAATGCGCTCCGTCAGCAAAAGCTGTCCTATGGCTCTGTCACATCTCTCTGACGTCATAAGCGGACAGCTAGTGGTGGTGCAATATGGCTAAGGCTTCTGATGTGAGTCGGGACGTCACATTATGCGTTCCGTGGACGCTGACATCGGACCCGACGAGGCATATCAACACTTAAAACATTCACGTCTGCTCCATTCCGGTAACATCCGTCGTCGTCTCCCCCCCCCACCCCCCACAGCCTCCCCCACGCCGTCAACCAAGCTCGAGTCCATCGCTGCTGCGACGCTTTGTGATAGTAGCGCCACGAAGCTTGAGAAGAAAGGAAGGATAGAAAGAAAGAGACGGAGGAGAAGAGAAAAGTTTGTTTTGTATGGCTGTGGGTGCAGGACCTGAATTACAATGGTGAGAATATGTGCAATTGTAGACACCAAGCCGACAAGTTTCGCACCCACATTTCACATTCACTGCATCCCTCAGACGGGTTTTTTTATTTCTATAATATTTTTCCCCCTTTTTTTTTTGTTCCCCTTGTATTCCTATTTTCTTTGTCGTAAAAATGGGAGGCATTTGTTTTCCACTGCTTTAAATTTTTCGTCTTTATCTATTTCCAATATAAAGTTGCAATAACTTACAAGCAGGAAGCATTAAGACCCTCCCGTGCATTCTATATCTCCAGGGGTGTCAAATCTTATTCATGCGCTTAATATGCAGGTACTGTAGTAACTCGCTGGAGTTGGTGCTGTATTTAGCAGCAGAAATGTCAAAATTCAACACACTGCGAGAAGCGCACACCTACTGAACGCGATTCTAATTATCTTTACTCACCTTCCATACCGAAAACCCGATCTCCATGAGATTCACTTTAATATTATACTCTCACCACACCCACGACTTTCATTGTATATCTTTATAGGTTTCCTCACCCATTGTTTCAATATGCAAGCGTTGTGACAGTTCATTTTCGTCACATTCCCTTCACACTGCACTCTCCTCCAATTCACTGACCTGAAAGGACCAGATAAACTGTCTTAATCACGTTCCTCATGTTAACATCACCACATGCAATATTCATTCTCCTTAGGTCAAGATATTTTCAGTTACTCTGTTTTCAAACACTTTTTCTTAATGTCCCGTTTATCATAATTGCTAATTTTAACACTTAGGTCTAAAAAAAAATTTAGTGTATTTCAAACGTCTGCATTGTTTGTTTGCTGGGCTCAGATTAATAGTTCGTTTGCAAAACAAATGAAGTGCTGAGAGGTTATAGCCCCACCAGATGGCCGTATTTGGGATGTTTAGTTGGTACTACTGTATCTGCCTAGCCAGAAAAACACTTCCTTTGTTCTGTGCAGTAAAATTGCGTATTGTCTTCGGATTTTAGGGTGGCTGTGTCTAGTGTTACCGTTTGTTTAGGTGGAAAAGTGCACATAAATTTCTATCA
>Ga0131853_10021257_pt1 | contig 11779 bp, 8 predicted proteins | sample TergutLab28metaG_FD_92764 | JGI IMG/M metagenome (GOLD analysis project Ga0131853, IMG submission 92764) | Labiotermes labralis P1 segment gut microbial communities from Petit-Saut dam, French Guiana - Lab288 P1 (version 2) (version 2) | ecosystem: Host-associated > Arthropoda: Insects >...
CTCAACTGAATTTATTGAACCCCCCCCCCCCCGAACAAAATTCATGGGTACGCCACTGATGCACATCGAAATTCTCCTTATAAATTTGAAAACGCTGCATCATCAATGGTTTATTTCACATCGTCTTCAGTGCTATGACTTAATACTGTACAAATTAAATTCGCTGAAGCTGAGATCTGGTGAACGTGCTGGCCACAATCTCCTCATTATTTCGTCCCAAAACGCTACAATCAACGCAAAGAATTGTAAAGAAATCACGGCTCCTCTTGTAATCGGACAGGTTTTCAAAATAGTTTCAGAGTGTGTTTTACAAACAGTATCAAGTCATGGTCACAGAAAACGAACAAATAGTCTGAGTTGCACAAATAGCACACCACACACCATGCTTGGCATCACGTAATGACACTCCGGATATTAATATGGAATTTTCTGCAGATCAATTCCATCAGTTCATGTGCCCACTAAGATGAAAACAAGCATCATCGATAAGCTGAACGAGTGTGTGGACTACCTGTCCAGAGTGCACCCTATGAAGTTAGTGTTCACAAAATGCAGTCTAGTTTTACGAACTGTGTCGTAGAGTATGTGAATCGCACTTGTGTTACATGCAAACAGAAGGTGTATATTAACAGTTAAAAATATGGCGATGAAGCGAAGGTTAGTGGTTGCGCGCGACGTAGTTAGAATCTGTGAACGTGGAAATTATGTAGAGATAATGTAGCATTTAATTGCGTAGTTTTAAATTTATCACGAAAACGCTTATTTCAATCGTTAAAATAGGGTTAACATGCAACCATAAGAATAATGGAGAAAATATGAGTTTAAAAAATACCGCATTTAAACAGTAAAAATTATATTAAATAAAATTTGAATTTTAATTTCAAAGACATATCAATTTCAAAACAAAAATGATTCAAATTTTTGTACATTATACATACAACGTATCGTCTATTGCTAGTTCTCTAGCCATCCTCATTCTCGTGTGCCCATCCGTAATGCTGTTATCCTCTGTTATACTCTGCTCTTTTATGTAACTACGCATAAGGAAAGAGTCACGGATTTTGCCGAAATTGTACGAGACATTCCGGAAGTCCATTGTTCTGTGTTTTTATTTTTTGACTCGGACAGTGACGGTATAATAATATAATTTCCTATTTTTCATACAGAAGTAAAAAATATCTTTTCGTATTTTAGTATCATTTAAATGTGCAAGAACTTTAAGAAATAAGGAACAGTACAAAACCCAGACAATTCTCCAAATTTGAAAAACTGCACGGCTGGAAATTTTGGGGTCGAAAAAGAGGAAATGTCCAGTGAAAAGAAGATGCATGACAGCCCCAGGTAAAAACGCCTAGCTTCAGTGTAAGCTAAAGTAAGCAGATGCTAACCTTCAGGCATCACAACCACCTGTAACATACGGTGGATGAACTGGTTATTTCAGTACCCACGCACACACACACAGACTCTACTAACTCCATCAGCAGCTATTACTGCAACATTACAATCACGCACCTCAATTTTTTCTCATTGTCATTTCATAATCTTTCCGCGTGAATCATTATGATAGATCTGAAACATGCAACAGAAAAACGTAAACGTACTCTACAGCTCTCCCTCTCCTTCACACGCTCTCTCTCTCTCTCTCTCTCTCTCTCTCTCTCTGTCAGTGACCATCTCCAGAAGAATTGCGAGCATTCAAATAAACCGTTACCATCTCCAGCTACCATTTCGACAGAAGGCCCGTAGCTACTCCACAACCATATTAAATGTCATTTCACGGATTATGCAACCCATGATCTACGGAAATCATTTCTTGGCAATCAGTGCCACCTGGCAGACCCATCCATAACCATTAACAATGCATTGTTCTTGACACATTTTATTCGATGATCACTGCCATCTGGCACCCGTACCCTTCACTACTAGAAATACTTGCTACATGGTCAGGGCCGCCGATAACCAGTTTGGGGCCCAGTAAACCCCCCCTCTCCCCGCCCCAGCAAAGGCGGACCGCCTAAAACTATTTTCACAAAATCGTAAAGACTGACTCTCAGGTGCAGAGCGACTTGGGCTTGGTCTGTAACGGTTAATCTGTACAATCGACAAATAATGGTAGTAACGAGTAAGACAATAACACGTGCAACAGAGTCGGGACCCGGTAATTTGGTACCGGGTACCCCTCCCCCTTCGTCAGCACGGTACATGGTGATAGAAAGGCGATGGAGCGGGGTCTTAATCCTTCTTATAGGGCTACGTACTGGCAGTCCATGCTGACTTCCGTTTCCTATGAACGGATTTGCAGAATCATTTATACACACCATCATACGGCCAACGGAGGTTATCCACAAACACGAATACTCCTAAGTATTTCACCGACAAATTGTCATCATCCCGGAACGTCAATATAAAGAAATACGTAAGACCAACACAACTTTTACATGTAAAATATTCAAATACATAAAACCAGCTACAAATACAATAATTACTTAGTACAGCGACTCGCTACTGGACGGTCCGGGGATCGAATTCCGGAGGGGGCGAGATTTTTCCCTCCCGTCCAGACCGGTCCTGAGGCCCACCCAGCTTCCTACACAATGCGTACCGGGTCTTTCCCGGGGGTAAAGCGGCCGGGACGTAGCGTTGACCACCCATCTCATCTAGCGCCGAGGTTAAAGAAAGAGGATAACTATACGTCTACTCCCATTCTGGTCCTTCATGGCCTGTTGTAAGGTGAACTTTACGTTTATAAATATAACAATTCCCAGTAAGATGTTGATACATTTCTGGTTAACCTCATTCATAAACCACTCTTTACAGCTTGTTTAATGCACACAAACATCTGACATTTAACAGCGGTCAAATTCAGCTTTACCCTGCAGTGGATCCATAAGCACGGCGATCAGATTTGGTCGAAACTGAATTTCACCGACATTTATTACGTTATTTGGGCAAGCACAAACAGCAGGTATAGTGCAGTGTAAATGTTTTTGGCCAATAGAGTTTGCGGAGCTGGCGGACGGGCCTGTTGGGCGTGGTAATGTGGCGAGGGGTGGGTGTTTATTTGCTTGGAATGTCAGTGCGACGGAGAGGACGATTGCACTAAACATGACGCTGCGTAAGTGATTAACTCCTATCCTACTGTGCGAAAACTTCACTGGTCAAAAACCCGTGCACTGCACTATACATATACAGGGGTGTTGATAAGTCTTTAGCCCGACCAGGAAGGAAACAAGCTAATGTTTCTGTCAGAATGGCGTGAATTTACTTCGGTGACTTGCCTTGCAGGGGGGAAAAAAATTGACAGCTCACGTCTCGATGTTGAAATCGCGCGCGTCCCTGACATGCGTCCGAGCTTGTTTCCTTCCTGGACGGGCTAAGGACTTATCAGCACCCCGGTACTGAGCGTTTCGCAATTTGTAGTACAGGTCCACAATCCTTTCTCCACAACTCTTGGGGCCAGATGTGTTTCGGAATTGGAATTTTTCTGATATTAGAAAGGTAACACGGTGCATACATCATACATTACGTCACATCCCCAGCAGGGTCTGGGGCAGAACCACGTAATCAAGTACGTAATATTTCAGCAACGAAATGTACGAATATTCGCAATAAGTGGGATGAATAAAGACTATACTAGTATTACAATTGACTTGCACGTTATTTCCATACTGTGTGGGCCGGGTAGCTCAGTCGGTATAGCAACTGACTACGGGTTGGACGGTCCGGGATCGAATCCCGGTGGGGACGAGATTTTCCGCACCCGTCCATACCGGCCCTGGGGCCCACCCAGCCTCCTGTACAATGGGTACCGGGTCTTTCCCGGGAGTAAAGAGCGGCCAGGGCGTGACGTTGACCCCTCACCCCTTCTAGTGCCGTGGTCAAGAAAGAGTAGAGCTATACCTCTACTCCCCCTATGGGCCATACGGCCTGTACAGAGCCTCAGTGCCTGTACAAAGGTGCACTTTACTTACTTACGTACTTACTAAACACAGGTGTTCACATAAGAAAGAATCTCCGAAAATTATCCGCAATTTGGGTACACGCCTTCAGAAATGTTCGTCAGATCTGTCCTAGGGCAAAAAAGGTTTAAAGAATATCGGTTCGGAGGGGCGCCGAATTATGAACCTGCCCGGCGCCCACATGTCTCTGGCCGGTTCCGGTCACGATAATCAGATTAACAGCGACATGGTTCCGGCATGCAGGATACACAGGAAAAGCTAAATGTGCCTTCAAAATTTGTACTGGAAAACCTAATAGAACGAGATGGAGTTCCAGAAGTAGCCAGACAGGAAGGCAAAATAAAAATTCATGTTCACCGAGGAAGTACACACGTTATCTCGACTAAAATATACCTCGAATAGGCCCAAGGGCCGTACTCGGTGAATACAATGACGAAATTCCCGCCGCTTTAATAAGAGCTTAAACCCCCACGTTCCCACGACTGGTAAATCTGACAAACATTTGTCACTTGTGGATACTTGCCACGTAGTTGGAACGGTGCACTTGGCCACTTGTCGATCTGCCACCGTCTGGCGTTCCCACCGCTCGTTAAAAGAATTTCACTCCGACAGCCACACTGTACGCAGTAAAAAGGTAGAGCAGTCCCATCACAGGCCTGGACAGGCCCAGAGGGTTCCAGGAAGTTAAGGTTCCCAGATTTCATGACAACGGCACAGGATGGTGGTAGGTTGTCAGCCTTACGCAATGGCAGCCTTTACCCCCAGGACATACTCCTGGTACTCATTTCTGTTGGAGGCTGAGTCGACCCCAGGGCCATAGTGCGATCGGAAGGATTTTATGTCAATGAAAAATTCCGATGACACCAGCTGGGATCGAGCCAACGACCTTCCGATTTGTAGCATCGCACCTTAACCACTGTGCTACCGCGGTCCCCCACTGTACGCAGTTCTTTTCCAATAAACCATTCGTGGAAACAGTACTTCCCTTGGCTCCTTGGGCAATGGACAATTATTTGCAATTTAATACGTTCCACCTTCCGTGCATTATTAATCAGGCAAAAAATATATAAGTAATTAAGAAATGCACTCTAAAGTTCTATGATGTATTTTATTCACAATATTCTCACCCACATGTTTAGGCCGGTATTCCTCCCTTCTTCAGGGTGATGTTCTTATTACAAGAATACAAATGTGGTTAACTGTGTCACCATCACTTCATAATAATTAAAATTATAAAATTTCGGTCAAAATTATTTACATAATATAAATACAGGCTAAGAATGGATAATATTAAAGTCGTGGAAGTTAAAATTGTTTAGTGTTTGCGAAGTGGTGGCTGAGGAAAGTGATGTGGTGAGTTTTAATCCAGAGTGTAGGTGACGTGCTGTCGGTGTGGAGCACCGGTCGGAATGCCGGCCGAAACGTGTTGCTGAGAATATTGTGAATAAAATACAGCATGGTATATTACTGTGCATTTTGTTGGTTATTTATATATTTTTTAATTACTGCCACATTTGTCAAATACTGCAGATGGGTAGTAGGAATACGCCTCAAGACGATACGTTTTATGATTAACAATGTCTGTGTCCATGTGTGTATTATGCACGGATGTGGACTACTGGTAATAGTTACCAGCAGGACTAGAAGATAGCACAAATAAACGGCAGAAACAGGGACTTGTGCTTCAATCGGCTCTGCACTCTCGAACTTTGCCGAAGATAGGCACTCAACGTGCTTATTCAGTGCTGTCACAATTTCATAATGCCTCTCAAAGGGTTCCTGCATAATGTACAGTATAACAGTGGGTCAATGGGAGTGTTAGCTAAGATATTATGAACTCTAACATTCTCCTGCTTAATTTCTAACGGGCATTCCACTGGTCTAATGGATTATCTGGATAACCACTAAGTACTGACGGTGGGTGGCAGCGAAAACTGGTGGAGAGAATTTCATACAGGTAGCAGATGTGTGGAGCCGACGATCCTAGTGACCTCGCGGTCTAAGTCGTTGGTCTGCGGTCGTTCGCGTCCTGGGATTACGGGTTCGAATCCCGCCTGCGGCATGGCTGTCTGTCTCTTGTGAGTTTTCAGGTAGATGTCTGCGTCGGGCTGATCACTCGTCCAGAGAAGTCCCACCGAGTGTGGTGTGTCTGAGTATGATAGTGAAGTCTCGACAATGGAAGTGGCCCTGGCCCACAAGGGGCTGTCCAGCCGGGGGGGGGGGGACAAGGTGAGGAGGGAGTCGCCATCCGCCTTCAGCATTCGGTCAAGCGGCAATCACTCAAGACGTTATGGCGTGCAGCCAACTGCTCAATTACGTAGTTAAGCCGGTGAATGCAACATGTTTTTGCGGTCTTGTTTGCAGTTGTGTCCGTAACATCGCACAATATTATAGAACTCAACTAAGGAGCGTTCAGATAATGCCTTATCATTATCCGCCTCGTGCTACATCCGCATTAATCTTTATAGCACACTGCATACACTAATTAATAGGCATTTTGCCCATGAAGTAAATTTGGTAGCTACGTATGATTCTCCGAACCACCAACAACAACCATTTTCTGTGAGGTGGGAACGGTGCTTTTAAACATCATTTTACATTATTTGTAGGCTCCAAGCCCATTCAATCGAGTCTGTACGAGGATTCTTCGAAGTCCAGGAACAAATCTCAAAGTTGGTACGAAAAATTCCACAATGCACTGTAAGCTTCCATTCATACATATTTCTCCCGCAATGCAGTCGTCCAAGTGCTGTTAAAATCTCGCCATAGTGCAGCCCTTCCAATACCAAATTCAAAATTCAGGCCCACGAAGTGTCTTTCCAAACTCTCATCTTGGCGGCGTACTCAAACAGTCCGCTTCCCAACACCTTAACCTCTACCTCTAAAAACCTTTGAAGGAAGGACGAGCGGGCAATGCCTGGAAACTTTCACAGCAGTTAAATGTTCTCTTTATTTTCGATACATGTAATGTATCCCACAACCTCCCAACCAACTTCTTTCTTTCCTTCTTTATTTATTTATTTATTTATTTCTTCTTCCTTCCTTCAAGCAGTACGTGGCGACACAACTCAGCTGTAGCAGCGCTTCTTTCGTTAAGCCGCCTTCACTCACAGAGTAACGGTAGGTTACATTTACACCTAACAGCATTTCGAGGACAGCAACTTGTCTGCCAATTGCTGTGGCCTGGCCTTGAACTTGACGGGACATTCCATGCCAAGGACTGCTGCCATCGGCGGTCGCACTTCCTACGTTATACTGGGTAAGTATTATAACTGTATTCTGTGTATGTCACTTCAAATTGGCGTTGAATTCTCCCTGCCAGAGATTCCCGGACTCTGCGCCACCGTCCACAATAACTCTACCATCGACACTCGCTGCTGGACGACACAAATCTCACCTGTCATCACTTGACACCAAGCCATCAACAAACTATGCTAGGCTTACGTTTAGCTGTCGTAATGGAGGTACGGATTCCCTTTACCTGCGTCTAAAAAAGCATGTGCTCCGGCGAACTGGGAAGTACGGGCTGGTGTTACTGAAGGATGACAGCCCGTGAATACTGAATAAATGATTATTGGAATTAATACAAGTTCCTGACGCACGCAGTGCAACACTAACAGGATGATATGTTCTTTACGACCCTCCCAGAACAGAGGGGGTGTAGCTAGGTGTTTTGGCACCCCAGGGAAGTTAATCACAATGACCGCCCCAGACCGAAATTATGAATTTAAAAATTTACAATCATATATTGGCATTTATTTTCTATGGCACAATAACTTGAAATTTAAAATAAAAGACAACAAAATAGTTTGTGGTTTCAGCCAAACACAATAATATAATTTTATTTTTATCTTGACGACATGTTTCGGCCAATTGTCCGTCATCAGGCCATCTTTACAGAACTTAGAATAAGGTGTGTGTAGTGCAAATAGCATTCACATTTTTTAAAGTGAATGCTATTTGCACTACACACACTTTATTCTAAGTTCTGTAAAGATGGCCTGATGACGGTCAGTGGACCGAAACAAGATAAAAATAAAATTATATTGTTGTGTTTGACTGAAACCAGAAACGATTTTGTTGTCTTTCCGTTCAATAACACAATGGGACGTCCTCTTTAAAAAAAAAACTGGATATTTGTTGAGCGCAGAAATTTCTTTTTTTTTTTTTTTGGTGTCAAATATTGTCGTGATGCCAGCTCCCTCACACAGGAACACTATTTGCTAAACAAGCTCAACGTAAAAATGTTGGGCAGATGATTTTAGGACGACCAAGGCATGTTAAAAGGATGAAAGAGGAAATACTTGATATAGGAACATGGAATGTTGAAACCCATGTCTACAAGACCAGTTGGAAGACCTAAAACACGTTGGGAAGATGACATTTTGGAAGGTATAAAGAGCATGAACGTATGCAATTGGAAGAAAGTAGCACAGAATGGAGACAGTTGGAAGAAAGTAGTTGAGCAAGCCAGAAACTTATATAGGTTGTAGCGCTTTAGAAGCAGAAGCAGAAGGAGAAGCAGAAGAAGAAGAAGAAGAAGAAGAAGAAGAAGAAGAAGAGGAGGAAGAAGAAGAAGGAGGAGAAGGAGAAGGAGGAAAAGAATAAGAAGGAGGAGGAGGAGGAGGAGGAGAAGAATAAGAAGAAGGAGGAGGAGGAGGAGGAGGAGAAGAAGAAGAATAAGGAGGAGGAGAAGAAGAAGAAGAAGTAGAAGAAGAAGAAGAAGAAGAAGAAGGTGTCAAATATTCATTCTGTAGCTCCTTGGTGTCTGCCGCCTACAGCGGTCACCCCATTCACCCCACTCTACCCACACACCGTAGCTACGCCATTGCTTCTGCTTGTGCATACAGAATACCTTTAATAGTTCTCATTCTTAAAAGCCATACCTTTTACGTTTTTAGAAATTTGTGACATAGATCAAATTTTATAAACACTGTCCAAACAATTCAACAATAATTCAACCACTTCCTAGGTTAAGAATGAGTGCAGCTCTGCCTCCACTCCCCCACACGCCTTCACAGCGTGTAAAGTGGACATCTTTACATTTATTTTTTAAATAAATCACTGACCCTCACTACACGCAACAGACCTTACATGCAGACGGCGACACAGAACCTTGCGCGGGTCTAGGAACCTTTACAGACGCTGCTGTAGAATAGGTTCTGTAAGACGCAGACAGAAACAGACAGATACGTTAGGGTACCAGGTCTTCAGTAAGACGAGCAGGAAGATTTTTATTCTGATTATCAGAAAACGTTAGTTGGTGTAACCCGCGGACAGCTAGTCAATACCTGTCTCAAACAGGAAATAATTTGGGAAGAACCAGATCAGCAATGCAAAGTCGAACTTACTTGCAGATGCTTCACTTCACAAGAAAAATTTTGAAACTTTAATTAAGCTGTCAAGATGATTTGAAATCGACGATTGGCCTTAGAGGATGAATTTTACTTACAGAACCGACGTCGGGGAAATGCCAGAACGATATGGTTTCAGGGGCAGGCTGGGTGCGTGGGCTTATAGAAGATCTAAAGACTCAAAATGGAAGACAGATGCATATCTTCACTGTTTAACAGCTGCGAAGACGGTTCATAGCATCCACAGCCGAAAGTGAATGACGCGCCACTGCAATGAATTTATATATGCTACCTCGTCAACCTTCTGCTCCAGCTGATATCCACCAATTTTATTTGGCGCGTTCACAAAATTGCGAAGAGCGACTATGAGCTTCATCGTGTCTCTCCGTCCATCTGTCCGCATGGACTCCAACTGAACGGATTTTCATGAAATTTCATATTTGAGTATTTTTCGAAAAACTGTCGATAAAATCTAAACTTTATTAAAATCGGACAGGAATAACGGGTACTTTATATAAAACCCACTACATATTTTTGACCACATCTCGCTCATTTCTTCTGAGAATGAGAAATGTTATAGATAAAAATTGCAGAGGAAAACAAAACAAACATTTTGTGTTCGATAACTTTTTTTAAAATCGTGCCGTTTATGAGATAATGTGGGGGTGGGGGGACTGTAGAGCCGGACAGGCCACAGATGACAAAATGGCGCATTCGCATTGCATGCTGGACACCTAAGGCTACAAACACACACTCACACATACAGGTTGTGTAATACTCACTTCTTTTCCATTGCAACAGTGGTTGAACGAACGCGCCTCAAAGTTACGTTACACGTACGCTGCCTGTCTTATTGTTCATTACATTAATTTGGCGTCCTACTTGCAAACACATTCCTGATAAATGCGTCAAGACGATGCTTTTGAGTGCCAGACGGCATGCCGAAGAGGCCGCTCGTGTTCTAGATAAGAGGATGATGAAGAAGAAGAACATCCTGGATGCAGTTAACTTTGGATGCGTTACAGAATACCAGCGTAAGGATGTCACTTGTTAAGAAAGTGCGTGTGACGTCAACTGGTTACCGGTGGTTCTTCTAACGGCGTGACAAAGTTTGTGTCAATACAAGACAGGCAGTGTACGTGTGACGTAATACTGAGACGCGTTCGTGCAACCATTGTTACCATGGGAAAGCAATAAGTATTACATATTCTGAGTGTGTGCTTGCAGCCTTAATTATCCAGCATGCAATGCGCATGCGCTCTATTATATTGCCATCTGTCGCCTGTCCGCCTCTACTGTATTTCTCCACATTATCACACAAGGAGCACGATTTTCGCAAAAAAGAAAATTATTGAACACAAAAAGCGTGTTTGGATTTTTTCTACAAATTTTGGCAGAAATACAGGGTGCGTATAAATTATCGGAGGATTTCGTTACGCCATAACTTCAGACCTGACAGTGTGTGATTTCGTCAAGGACAGTGTTTACGTCCCAGCACTTCCAAAGACACTAGCATAATTGCGACAGCGCATCGACACCGCAATCGGGAACGTCACACAAGACATGTTTGAGAGGGTTTGGCGGGAATGGGAGTATCGCCTGCACATCTGCCGTGTCACACGTGAGGCGCACATCGAATGCATTTAAGGTCACTATGAAACTGCAAACATTCCTCTTTCAAATGGTAGTAACATCATGTATTTCTGTTCAGTATTTGTGAAAATATGGTTTTGCAAAATCCTTCGATAATTTATACGCACCCTGTATTTCTCATTCTAAGAAGAATTAAGCGAGATATGATAAAAAATGTATATTGGTCTTCGTGTAAAATACCCTTTATTTTTGTCCAATTTTAATGAAACTTGAATTTTCTCAACAGATTTTCGAAAAATATTCAAATATCAAATTTCACGAAAATCCGTCTACTGGGAGCCGAGTTGTTCCACACGGACGAAGGCACGGAGATAAACATCACGAAGCTAACAGTCGCTTCGCTTTTCGCAATTTTCCGAACGCGCCTAAAAAACGGTTTACACATAGAAAATCCTCAGCATTCGTTATACATGCCCAGCCGCGATATCAGTCGGATTGGACAAAATAAAAGGTTACGGACCTCAGTTCAACTGTCAGCATGAAACAACAAGAGACCATCGCATCTGAAGCTCCCAAAGTCTTATTTTCGATATTTCATATTTCACCGAAGCTTAACTAACTCCATTTGAAAGAAGGCATTACGAAGTGCCAGAATGAATGTATAATAAAATTAATTATATACTAACTAAACTAAACTCCGTGGCCTTAGTCCGCACGCGAACTATACCGAAAGAACGGCCGCCGCCGGTTGGCGAAGTTAGTGCCAACTTTCGCGGATAGAGGGGTGTCACGTGGTCAGCGCAACGGGTCCCCACAGCCGTTAATCTCTGTTTTCTAGACCTGGAGCCGCTACTTTTTTCATTCAAGTAGCTC
>Ga0131853_10021258_pt1 | contig 11778 bp, 4 predicted proteins | sample TergutLab28metaG_FD_92764 | JGI IMG/M metagenome (GOLD analysis project Ga0131853, IMG submission 92764) | Labiotermes labralis P1 segment gut microbial communities from Petit-Saut dam, French Guiana - Lab288 P1 (version 2) (version 2) | ecosystem: Host-associated > Arthropoda: Insects >...
TAGCGGTAAGGTGCAATTATCATTGCCACGAACTGTAACATAAATATAAGGATAAGTACATTTTAAACTCACGGTTCCGTGCATCACAATTGAATGTTAATAAAAATCCAACCAGATGCAACAGTATGCAGATATTTATTCACTGCAAAGTCACTCTACATGTTTCGGGTGACACAACACCCATCATCTAAAAACTGTAACCGCAACCTCAGGTACAGGTCATACTGTAAAATACAAGGATTAACTGGAATGAACTAACAGTGTGTGTTGGTTTGTTAACTGCAAATAGTAATGGGTGGCGGTACATTAACATATTTACAAAAGTCTAGGTATACAATATCGTTGAAGTTTATAAGTTAAAAACTCTTTGGATAATAAATATGAATATTTATTTCATATTTATTATCCAACGAGTTTTTAACTTATGAACTTCCACGGTATTGTATACCTAGACTTTTGTAAATATGTTAATGTACAGCCACCCATTACTATCTGCAGTTAACAAGCCAACACACACTGTTAGTTCATTCCAGTTAATCCTTGTATTTTACCTGTACCGGAGGCTGCGGTTACAGTTTTTAGTACTCCTGATGATGGGTGCTGTGACACCCGAAACATGTAGAGTGACTTTGTAGTGAATAAATATCTGCCTACTGTTGCATCTGGTTGGATTTTTATTTACAAGAATAAGTACATTTTAAACAAACTGTTAACCCCCCAAACGCTTATCTTCAAAGAAAAAGTCCATCAGTTCCTTTGAAAGTAAATAAGCGTGGAACAAGGAAGGAACGAAACGAAGAGAAGCGTAGACGTAACTTAGCTAATAACGTGGGTGGGAAAAGGGTGGATAGGCCATGGGTGATAGGAACTTTAATTTACGAAGCAGTCACGTCAGAAAGAAGAGAAAGATTTGTTTTAACCAGTCCTCACAGTAATCTTAGGCACAGAGCACAAAGAAGTTACAATGTCCCTCTTCTTTGTAAACGGGTGACTCGCCTCTGTACAGCCTTCGGTCCGGACACTCATCCATCCTGTCTGCACTTAACTTCCAACCAACAGCAACTTGAGAACCAGACGGCCTATGTGGTAACCAACGCTATCGTCGTGAGCTCCTGATGATGGGCATAATGGTGCCCGAAATATGTTGAGCCTAACATAAGCACAATAAAGTAATAGATGACATCTACTTGGATATTATTCTTCCTTTTTCAAGATGATGCACGGTCCAATATACATCAAATTTACAAATAGTGTAGGTCCTCCGAACTGTCGGTAAATATTGACTAAGTGAAGCAATGTAACATCCTGCCAAAATAGTTCTTCAGAAACACGGATGCAGAAAACTCTAATCCTCCACAAGTAAAGTCTCCTGTATCTAGATGCATAGGGGTGATCATATCGCCGTGCTGCATCGGCAACTTCGTAGACACATCGGAAATGCGGGTCAGCAGACTTGCCTTCTTCAGGCGTTACTCCAGCTACTTTCTGAGACATTAGTTGCCATAGAAGATGAGGAATGAGGCTAATTCATTTGCTGAGGACAGAGACCAATGGAGCAAAAATTCGTGACGAAGGTGGTATATCTTTCAGAGTAATTGAAAAAATAACATTTTCGCATAGTTGAAAGACTACATCCAGACCTGTTTTGCCATGTTTCATTTTCGAACCAGCACAGTCGGTTCCATTGTAACCTAAGTTATGTCGAAAAAATATAATTTCTTTAGTACTGACTATTTATACATTAATCTGTGATCCAGCGTCATCAGGTGTTTAAAACAATGTCTGGAAAGGTGCAAGAAACGGCACATAATGTAAAATATTTAGGTTAATGAGGGGATAAATTTTATTTTCAAACTTCTTCGTAAACATTAAAAAAAAAGCACACGGAAATGACTATCATTTGGCCATATGCAGTGTGATTAGCTTAGCGAAAACATACGCGTATTTGTGGTTGCAAAATCACAAGCATTTAATAGTTATTGTTTCTCTCCCATTCTATTCAAGAAAATACACGGTTACAGTGTACTTAAATGAAAACTGAATGTGCGAATTACGTACGTTTATTGAAAATATAATTAAAATCAACACATTTCAATTCCGACGTATCCAAGACTTTGCCTTGTATAAAGGGCGAGAGGAACTACGCAAATGAAAGACAAACAGAGAAGTTCCACCTATTCCATAATGGTAGCCATTCAGACATTGCAATCTATGAAAACAAATTTAGTTTATATGAAAAACAAATAATTACATGTAAATAACGTTATGTTAGAGTACAGTTGAAACCTGATGGCACACGGTGACGCACGATAGGGGAGGTGAAGGGGAAACATGCGAGTGGAGTGGGTAGCCAGTAGTGTTGCACTCTACCTCAGAACATGGTGTATCCACCATTACTGCCGCTCATGCGCACAACTCGTCTGCCAGTAGTCGACTGAACTGATCCCCCCTCCCTCCGCCAATTTAAACGGACTCGTCCGTTTCGCCGAAAGACTAAATCTGGTTTCTGCGCGTGTGCCATCACGTTTCAAACGTGCTCTAATACTAGAGTTTTGTCCGCTACTTTAGAAGTTTAAGGAACAATTAAGTGCGTAAAAAGCATCTCCATATTCGAGTAAACATTTCTACATCTGTTCCCTTGGTTCCGACTTCCATATACTCCCATTTACTCTTTCATTTAAACATAATTATATTTAATTTAATGTACCCAAAGGATGGGAGGAATCGGTAGACAGGCAATCTGTCTAACCAACTGCATTTATGTGCAGAACACAACACAAACAAGAGAGGCAATGTAGGTAAAACGTAACGTAAGACTTTACACATTCTGAGAGCGTGTCTGTAGCCTTAGTTACCCAGCATGCAATGCGCATGCGTTTATTGTCATGAGGCCTGCCCGGCTGTACATATTTTTCCACGTTATCTCATAAACGGCACGACTTTCGGGGGGGGGGGGAAGTTATTGAACATAAAATTGTGTTGTGATTTTCTCCACAAATTTAGTCTAAAATATTTCTCATTCGAAAAATAATCCAGCGAGATAGTACCATAAACGCTATTATATAAAGTACCCCTTATTCTTGTCTTATTTTGAAAATAATCGAATTTTCTCATCAGGTTTTCGAATAATACTCCAATATCAAATTTTATAAAAATTCGTCCACTGAAAACCGAGTTGTTCCATGCGGACGGACACACATGACTAAGCTAATGGTCACATTTCGCTTTTTTTTTTAATGCACCTAAAAATGCTGAAATTCTGTATACTACAGCCACTGGCAGAAATAGAATCTATGACCCGAAGCAAGTTCAAGACTGTAGCACTTATTGCATTAAATGTAGAATCAGTCCAGGCGCTAGAAACTCGCACAGTTCAAGAAGGGTCCGGTGTGCACAGTAGCTTCTCGTACAAAATGTAATTGTTAGCCCCTCTCAACAGAATGGTATCAGTCGCTTCGTATGTTGATCTGCCTTGCTGTAGCTACATATCTATCTGCTCTTCTGATCCAGTGATCTACAAACATGGCAAATTAACTCAAACCAAAAGAATATTTGGTATAGATACGCTGGTCACTAGAACTCTGGAATCATGTAACTTAAAAATCACTTGATTTAGTTAATTCACTTTTGAAATGATAGAGAGACAAAAAATCCGAACAGGCGGAACGCGTACTTGGAACAGACCTACCAACTTAAGAGACCAAATCAGACGACAACGGCCGAGCAAATTTATCATCTTCTTTGGCCTTAATCCAGCTGCCTTAGGATAGTACGTGTAGCGTGAAATACGCGCCTGTCCCTTATACAATTTTCTCAGTTTCTTTCAATTAACCATTTCCGTGACAAAACATTTTTGTACAATTACAGTTTCACGTGAACTTACACGTGCCGTCCGCATGATGCCCCATATCTTTCGCTTAAAGTACGAAGAGATGGGTGGACAGGTTTCTGTACATACTGGTATGACGAAATAAAAACACTAATGAGTAATGACTCTTTCAAAAGCCATAAATCTTTTTGTGACAATAAAATCACTGACCTTTCGCAGATGTTTTGTGCGTGACACAGTAAATAAACATGCCATTTTATGCGTAGAGCCACAAGTATCAATAGCTGCAAACATATGTATATTACAGCCCCAATACTATGAAGAATAAAGTATCAATCTCTCGATACTGATTATCGATTCTGCAAATCGAGTATCATTAAACATCCACCCAGTGGAGCTCTTTCCGTCGCAGATGGTTCGAAGTTTCATCGTGTGCTCTCTTCACCATTAGCGTGCAAAGAGTGGGAGAAGGAGACGGTCAGAATATACGGCGTTTTAAGCAGATGCATGTAATTAGGACTCAACAGGACATGTTTGGCACTCTGTTTCATTCAAGGGACTGCAGTACAATTCAGCATTTAGGATTTTAGACAAGGCAGTGAAAGGAAAGCTTTCCTGAACTGACAATGTCACAGAAACCTCCATTTCCAGGATCCATTTGATTCGCTAGGGTAAACAATTTTAAGCCGAACATTTATCAGTCGCACAATGTAGCAGAGACGTAGCTTTAGACTACCTTTAATTTAACAACACTTCGATATTTCCTATTAAGGAAAATGGGGTGAGAGGGGCAAGAAGAGCGTCGAAAAAAAGAAGAGCGTCGAAAAAAAGAAGAGCGTCGAAAAAAAGAAGAGCGTCATAAAGTAATAAACTTGCATTTTCACACAGCAATTACACTGAGGACGCCGTGATGGAGCAAGTATGGGCAACCGGATGGGACGATCAGGAACTGGAAATTTGTTTTGTCGTACACCGCAAGGGATGAGGCAGCGCGCACTGCGTGTAAATGAGAGGATATTATTAAAGTGGCGCTTACAGAACAGGGCGTAATGGTGTGTATTTGATTCAAATTCGTCGCACCGGGGTCAGTTTACTATACGTAAAAAAACAACTGTCATACCGACAGTAAATACCTTGACGTGGTGAAAAATTCTAGTCAAAAGAATTTCCTAAAGTGTGCAACCAGTCATTTTTCTCTTCCTTCAAAGACCTTCATTACTGTCCCTTGTGATACATGCCTTATAACTAACAATAACTTCCTATCTCTTTTCTGCTTCGTTTGAAAGAGACTGAAGGGCTTCAATGCCCTCGTTTGAATTACGCTGTTGGCACTAAACCTTGCAATAGTGAAGATGACCTCAAAGACTCAGAACCTCAGTAGAACACGCCATTAGTCCTGTCACAGCTCAGACTGTTAGGTCAGGAAGACGAAGCCCCATCCTGCCACAACTTTCCATTTATTAGGCTATGACACAGAGAATTGGAACCAATTACAGACTGTCTTATCAGAACTTTTACCTTGTGCATTTGGAATAAGGTGTGAAATTCTGGACAGTATTAATTCAAACACAGGCACTTCAGAGATGTGTTGCAGCAAAGGATATTTTCAGTTTAAACTGAGACTGGGTTTCATTATTTGATGGTATGAAGGCAATGGGAAAGAAAATTTCTATCGTCAGGGGGAATCAGCCTTCATAAGGGACCGGAAATTTACAGTATATTACTGCGCTTGGAAGACCGTCTTAACAATTCGAGGGGGTCTTAATTGCTCAGTAATTCCTTACGTTCCTTAAATTCATGAAATCCTACAGGTTCTTCACACAACCACGGAAGGCGCCCACTTGCCATGCTATCCTGCCCCAGTTCGATCCAGTTCCACCCAGACACTTCTAATTGTATTTCTTCCATAATAATATCTTCCATATTTTTCTGTGTTCGCCTGGGTTTCCCAGCTGACGTCCTTCTATGCTATTTTGGACCCTGTCTAGGTATTCAATTTTAACATCTTCGATGAAGCCCACTAATTTCTTCCCTCTTGATTCGACCAGGTTGTTTCCCTGAAATGAACCACGATTCTACCTTCCATATCACCTTTAAAACTTATTCTAGGTCATGTATGACTTCAAATATTGCAACAGAACCCCAAAAATGCAACTAAGGTAACAGGACTAATTGGCTTATTATCAGATTTAAACCCTTTAAATAATGTTGATTGTACTACAAGAACATTTGTTTCGATTATAGTGTCCAGCTCTTCCGTGAATTTTCATGATCATATTCAATATTTCCAAACAAATTGAGCAATATCAACCAAACACAATGCACGACCCTCTCCCATTATCCTTAGAAATTCACCTGCAATACATATTCTCCCCGTTTTCCTGGGCCGTAAAGCCTCTTCACTTTACACAGCCCTGTTTTGAGGGAGGCGCAGTCACACGGTGGAGGATGATTCCCTAAGGTAGCTATATATATAAAGTTAGATAACTAAGCCACACTGACTTTTTAGTCTGTTACAGGCTGGCCTGTGGTTTTAAGTTATATTTACGTCTTAAACGGAACAAACAAGCGTGCTGTGGGTTTAGCAGTTAATCAAAAAACTCTAAGACTAGGAGGAGATTGTTAAACCAACCGTCTTCATCCTAAATGTTTAACTAATCTACGAGAAAGGTAGGGACGGTGCCATAACTAACAATCATTACCGCTGCACCCTCCGACTATATTGAGCCACTGACGGGAAGCGATATGTGAGAGGATTATGGAAGGAAATTGGACGAGATTAAGAGGATTATAGTCGTAAAACTGAGTCAAGAACCGTAAAAGTCCATGTAGAGAAAGTGTATGTGCATTCAAAAAGAACGCCATATAGAGTACAAAAATGTCTGCATTAGAATTATGCAGGATGTCGTATAAATTATGTTTCCACTTTCGATATTTTGTTAGTCACAGCGTGTTCAAGAAACAATTGAGCAATACGTACCACCTTAAATATCACGTCAGAAAACTGATAAAATTCAGTTTTATTTTCGAAACCTTAAGTTCCCAGCGAATAAGCTAAGCTATCTTCCAGCATCCGTCACCACACTCTCTGTAAACTCTCTGACCAACGTCTCCCCCCCCCCCCAATCAAATTAGGAACGTCACATTTCTCATGTACTTCGTCACACTTAGCCTATAACCGTATGCATCCTCGGAAAGGTCGTTACATTACGGCGTATTTCTTCTGTCGTTTAACTCTACAGTAAAATAAATATTTACCGACACAGTGCATTTGTTTGTATGAAAATCACTTGTACGCGTCACGCCTTGACATTCCAAGTAAATTTGATGTTTTTTGTACCGTTCATCATTGTGATAACTGCGGAATAAAAACCAACTAGATGCCACTTATTACCTTATTGTACTTCTTATAGGCTCAACATGTTTCGGACACTACTATGCCCATCATCAGGAGATCGCGACTATTATGTTGATTAACATATTGGTCGTTTCGTTCTTGGTTTGCTGTATGTTGGAGGTTAGTTGCGGTTAGGCTGGAGTAGTGTCCGGGCTGCAGCCCATGTATGTTGGAGGTTAGGTGCGGTTAGGCTGGAGTAGTGTCCGGGCTGCAGTCCGGACACCACTCCAGCCTAACCGCACCTAACCTCCAACATACAGCAAACCAAGAACGAAACGACCAATGTGTTAATCAACATCATAGTCGCGATCTCCTGATGATGGGCATAGTAGTGCCCGAAACATGTTGAGCCTATAAGAAGTACAATAAAATAATAAGTGGCGTCTAGTTGGTTTTTATTCTTCAGTTATTCTCAAGTAAGTTGTAAAGATTCAATAAAAAATGTAAATATTAAGGAAACTGCATGGGGAATCAATTACGATTTTTAGCCTAAGGGCAAAGAAAAGACGAGCTCTATACTATGCGCCCTACAAAACTGACAGCTTTCACAATAGGCCAAGAAACATCCTGCCCATATTATATCCGAAATTTCTTTGTCACGTCCACGGAAGTTCGCCCTTAGACCCTACTCTCAGTTACCGGAAACGTGTCTGCCTCTTAATCTCCCACTTCCTTCAGTATAGGTACTGTCTGCTATGGCTCTGGAGTTTTCTGTGTAAAATAACATGCGCATTTCTCACTTCTGCACACCATGATACACCTTCTGTCCATCTCATTCTCCTTGATTATTCAAATTAAATTCTGGCATTATGAAACTGACGGACAAAGACTAGTAGCAGAAATTTTCTTCTGCTTGATATCGCAGTTGCTTATCCATCAACGGTGTAAAATTCTCCCATGAACACTTTATTTTGTACCCATTCCACTCTAAACATTACTGATTTCGAATAACATTTCGTTACTTCTATGGGTAATATGGAATATTATAACGGCTTGACAATCCGTCATACACACGATTTCATGGTATCAGTACAAACCACTAATCCCATCAATCATTATAAATAAAAAATACAGCGATATACACATTCCATTTCAATATAGCATTAGTAACCACAAGCTCTACCTATATCACACTGTCATACGTATCTGCTGTTACTCGAACAGCACCTCAGGTATAGAAATAATTCCGGAACAACTGAATTTTCTATATAGCACTAAGTATACGTGAAAGGCCATATTTTTTTCTAATTAAATTCTAATGCATATGTTGGTCACGACTTGCATTACTGAAGATTCTCAGAGGAAACAAAACGGTCTGTCCATCTTATGACATTGTATCTTTATGTTTACTCAGATTTCAAATTACGATCATCGTCGTTGTAAAATATTTCTATCATCTCTTAGTTTTCTACACAGAAATGAAGCATTAAGATAAAAACGCTAAATTACGCGCGACACTTCCAGTGTGGTGGTTTTAACCTTTCATAAGACAGGATATATCTGAAGCTTGACGTGATAAATGGATCTGTGTTGCTCAGGTCTCGCTCCGCGTCGTCTCGTTCCACTGTGCGCTTCTAAAAATGCGTCGGGACGCTGTTTCCAAGAATTAATGGCTGCTAGCTGCAGAAAAGATCGCAATATGTCTCAAAGTCTCTGAAAAGTCACACAGAAACAAGTCTGCAAGTGAGAAATTGTTCAGTCTCAGTACATCAAGACATGTAAGTTGTTTGGAGTTTTGGTTTCCTGCACGTAAGGAGACGACAAAAGCATTTTTCTTATTTCTTCTACTTTTCTCCCCCTCCAAATCCTCTTGCTTCTCCGCCTTGTCTGCCTCCGAAACGTTCGAATTTTTTACCAGTTCACAAAAACCTGACAACAGACAATTTCTAATTTTTTACCAGCTCACAAAACAACTAAAAAAAACCGATGATCTGCTTCCTCACATCTGTATGTCCGTCCATATGGAACAAAGTGGGTCCCAAGGACAGATATTCTTGATGTTATTCACATTTGGGCTTTTACTAAAATCAGTAGACAAGTCTCGATATTGGTTAAAATCGGACAAAAGTAACGGACACTTCGCGTGTGGAACCACGTACGATTATGATTTCACGACGTGACTGTTCGTACAACTGCGACAGAATGTATTCACTCTGAGTTAAGAGCTGAGACTGAAGAACCAGTTGAGCATCGATCATCGATTTAACTAAGATATGCATAAAATTCAACTCCTTAATTTCCTGATCCTGAAGACAGTCACTACGCACATTCGAATCGTCGCTAGCTCTTTGCATACATTGCTTAACACTCCAGAAAACTCCATCATCACAGCTCTAAGAATCCTACAACTTGCAAAGTGAATTAATGTAATCAACCATATCATACTGATGTCACACTTAACATTGTCCTTACAACAATAACAGTAATGCATCTGCCGTCACCAGCAACAGTTGTGTGTACGAATTAAGTAATGGTAAAAGGTAAATTTCACCCTAGAACGGGGCACGATGGCCCAGCAGGGGAGTAGAGATACAGCTCTAAACTTTTACCTTGGCGCTGGATGGAAGTAAGTGTTCAAAGCCACGCTGAGGCCACTCTACCCCCTGGAAAGACACGATACCCATTGTATAGGAACCCCAGGGCCGGTTTGGACGGGTGCGAAAAATCTCCCCCCACCCCCGGGATTCGATCCCGGAATCGTCCAGCTCCTATCCAGTCGGTACGTAAGAATGTCTCCTGGAAGTCCAACCAAGTTAGTATAAAGACTATATTTATATTGATATATTTGTTAGATGCAATTGGGTTGACACCCAGTGGCAGCAGTACAGGACACATTTACACACAAACAATACATACAACTCAATTAACAACTTTGGTTGGAAGGCTTTCTGGGATTCAAATCCAGAGTGGTCAAACAGAGATTAACGATGAACTAACAGCGTAAAAATTATTTCTTTTTTACTTTGGAGAATATAAAACGTAAAATAACGAGGCCATTGCACACATTTTTTTTCAACAAAAGTTCTGAAGACAAAAATATCACTCCAATTTGTTTTATTATAGATATGTGTGTGTGTGTGTGTGTGTGTGTGTGCTTTGTATGGTTATGTTATGTGCATAAATTACTGTCATGTGTCCGTATACAAGTCATGTGTTTTCCAAATTCCTATTCAAAATTCTTTCCCCTGTGATGATCCAGGAGAATAAAAACATGTAGCAAATAATATGTAATGAATAACGACATTGAAATGTTGTGGTATGATGACAGTTTTAATTCATCTACAAATTTAGTACATTCGACATATCAGGTGAATTAAAAATATCCACAAATATTAGATCGCAGACCTAAAACTCAGCAATGTTTGCGTTTGTTGGTTCCCCCAGGTAAATAATGGTAACCAGGATAGGGCAGTCTACTCGTTACCGGTTGGACGTTTCTGCTTTCGAATCCCAGGAGGAACAAGAAGTTTATTTGTTCTCGGAGACGTCCAGACGTGTCCTACAGCCAACCCAAGCTCATACTCAATATGTGCTGGAAGGCTCAGTCCCCAGGAGGAAAGCGGCCGTGGAAAGAGACAGGCTACTCACCTCCATCTAGTGCCGAGGGTTAACAATGAGTGGATCTGTACCTCCAGTCCATACAAACCTACCTTTATGGTGTGTAAAGGTACAATATTACGTTTATCTTTCCGAGACAAACGTTATGAGGTATCTCAAGTTAGGTCATTAAAGCTTACTATTTGCACATCCTTATCAATTTACTTATCACAATTACCGCAATCCATCATTCGACGCTATGTACGTTACATGTTTTAAAAGCGTCGTTATATAAATAAAGACTTCAACTCTGTAATTACGACACCACCTGCATATACTTCACTGATATGGCTATCCATTGGGCCGCAGGAAGTGCCTTGTGGCGCAGGTCACAGTTTGTAAAACACTTGAGTGGCGAACATAATTACCTTACGTGACAATTAATCAACTTCCGTGCAGCACAATGCCATTCACCGGCTCGTATTCCCGAGCTAAGATAACAACAAACAGCGTGGCCAATATGATCAGTTCAACGAAGCAGGCATACTCTATAGCAATAGCGTGTCATTATCTGCAACACTCTTCGCCCCATGCAGGCACAGCTCAATGGGTCTAGTGAAACAATCTGCTTACTCTGGTAACATCATGTGTTGCATACGTAAACAGGATAACAGCGTGTAGGTCAGCGGTAATTATGTTTACCATAGGTGTTAAAGTTATATAACTGCACAAGTTGAATTCAATTTAATAAACGTCTTAAACCAACAAACAAACAATACACGCATTACGTACACACATACATACATACATACATAAATACATACATACACATATACATACATACATACATAAATACATACATGCATACACACACACACACATATATATACATACTTACATACATACATACATACATACATTACATACATACACATACACATACATATATGCATACATACATAACTAATTGTAAATATCACTGAAGACGGATAATCACTGCAGTATTCAATGTAAA
>Ga0131853_10021259_pt1 | contig 11778 bp, 3 predicted proteins | sample TergutLab28metaG_FD_92764 | JGI IMG/M metagenome (GOLD analysis project Ga0131853, IMG submission 92764) | Labiotermes labralis P1 segment gut microbial communities from Petit-Saut dam, French Guiana - Lab288 P1 (version 2) (version 2) | ecosystem: Host-associated > Arthropoda: Insects >...
CGATAGAACCATTACTGTAATTTTAGCCAAGCACTGTATAGAGCTCCCTGATGATGGATCCCTTGTGATCCGAAACATGTTGGAGCAATTTTAAATATTTTATAATAATTCTAATTGTATCTATGAACTACATATTTCTGCATCTGTTGAATAACAAAACGCTTTAACACGAACTTAATAGTCCTCTACATCTGTACATCAGTCTAAAACACCGAACTAAACGTCATTTCTGCAAAAACTGCCAGATTCTCGACTCTCACAGACAAAGCAGAACTACAGTAAACTGAACAGCTTAGAACATAACAGCAGCTGTGCATGCGTCTATCTGCACATGCCGTGAAGCCCTGCAGTACAAACCGTGTTTCAGAACAACACGACTATTCACCATTCACATTCACAGCTCAGAAGCCAATATGGGAGTCGTAACCAGTCAGGACCAACACAAAATTTCTCGCATCCCTCTGCAGAATATGAATACTCAGCTAAACAGCACAACTTGCAGCGCGGTATTGGGATGTGCCTTCTTATTACAGGCACAAACAAAAAATAACTGCTTTTTTATTGTTACACCGTGCATGTTGTCGAGTTACTCAATTATTACACCAAAAACTGCACATATATAAAATGTATAAAATTTACACATTAAAACATTAAAAACGCTCCGACATGTTTCGTTCCTAAGACCATCATCAGGGAGCTATATATTCCTTGCTAAAGTCACACTATAAAAAGTCACAGATTAATTTCGTTGTACAAGTTGGGTGTTGTGGCAGCATGCCGTGTTGTGTAATGTTATGTTAATCTGTGACTATTTCTAATGTGACTTTAGCAAGGAATATATAGCTCCCTGATGATGGTCTTAGGACCGAAACATGTCGGTGCGTTTTTAATGTTTTAATGTGTACATTTTATACATTTTATATAAGTGCAGTGATTGGTGTAATAATTGAGTAAAAAATAACTGCAATAATATTTGTAGGTCTTACTGTAACAAAGTGTTTAGTTACGGTTTTTATATTGGCTTTAGGCATGTAAGCTTTCCAATGCGTCAGTGTTTTTCAGACACTGTGCGGGCCATTTCTACAAGATAAACAAGCTTTCATTGTGATTCATTGTTGATGATGACCTGGCAGGTGAGTGGCGATACGGTTTGGAAACAGGTTGTGTGGCCGATTTTTGGAAGAAAACTACCCTCCATAAACACGGTGCCAACACTCCCACCTCCCCCAGAAGAGATAAAAATAAACAGTTGTGTTAAGTTATATGCGGTTGGGGTTCACAATACATAAGCGCAAAACAGGATTGCTGACGAAAGATGTCACGAGAAGAAAAAGTATAACAGATCAATCGTCCATTTTGAATAGAAAGTTTATAATAAAACCACACACATACCTTCTGTTTCTGAATTATCTTTTATTCGTCCTTGTCCTGTTACTTCCTCTACCTTTGTTTTCGCCATCCCCTTGTTACATTTTCCATCTTCGGTCCACGTATTCCTATCATCAAGGGGCAACATCAACATAAGTTACAGGTAAAGCAATCCCTGAGGGTGTTCCAGGAGGTTGGGACTCCGAAATTTCAAGATAGTCGTTATATGAAGGCCGTCTTAAACCCCAGCAAATATTTCTGAGTAGACCCCAGGGCAAGAGAATGGCCGGAAGAAATATGTCAATGAAAAATTCCACTGACACCATCAGGAGTTGAACCCGGGACCTTCCGGCTTGTGCAGCAGTGCCTCAATTAACTGCGCAACTGCCTGCCCCCATCAACTTACGGGAACTATATAATTTCCTCATTCCAGAAATAAGCCTAACCACAACACGTCGCAACGTCAACATTCAGGGTGAAGCTTCTTAGATAGACCAAATTAAACTAAAACACATGCAAACAAAGTGGATAAGAGAAACAGAGGCAATATGAAAGCAATTCTTCCTGGTTTCACTGCTATTGTCTGTCCAGTGCAATATGCGCTGCGTGCCGTAGCTCTAAAGATACGGCACGTCTACCCTTATACAACAATCGACATTTCCATCCTGTTTGAGATCAGAAGTCTCCTGGATAGCGTCGGTAGAGTTCTGTATCCCAGACAACGGCGAGAAACCGGCAGCCGGCATCCCCTCACTTCAGGTCCTTTACGCCTGGAAGGTTGTTGCCTATGCAAATACCCCCGAATGAAGCAGCTATACGGATACCTCCTACGCCCTACGGAATTTTTATTTTATTCCGCAATACAAATTTATCGTTTGACCTAGCTTCCCCCCCTCCCCCCCATACTCTGCCAATCTACAATTTCTGTGATGTAATTCTCACAATGAACAGCCTTACAAAACCACAAAGTACTCGGATCTGCAAGTCTATGAGACATTTCTTCCAGAACAACGATTTTCGACTCACCAAACCTTAGTTACAGGGCCGGCGTGTTGCGGTCTGCAGATATGGTCCTCTAGCTCACTCGAATCTATTCGCACTATTCGGTCAGCAGACATTCATAAGGCAAATTTTGTTTTACTGAAGTACTTGATGATGATGATGATGATGATGATGATGATGATATAAGCAAAGAGTGTGTAGTTGGATAACTTCAAAAAGCGAAAAGCCCACATGGGACACTTCGGTGTACAACGTAGAACACTGTTGGAACACTGGAAGTGAGGTTGGGAGTGCATCGTATATATGGTTGTATTGTACTCGTATATATGGTTGTATGTTTTGTACGCTTGTGTTTAATTTTGCATAAATATCTCTTATGCGTTCTTATTGTTATTTGTGTTCCGTTCTGGGTATTCTGTTTTATTGTGTTGTTGTGTGTATTGTTCGCGTGTAAATGTGTACTGTACTACTGCCACCGGGTGTCAACCCACCTGCAGTTAACAAATATATCATATCAATGCATGCAAGTGCCTCTGTAGGGAGCAGTGATATGCTCTTGTGAACATGGAACTCACATTTCGTGCCGTTTAAAAGCAATCGACCCCCTGGAGTTATCCTGTAATTATACCGAGTCATCCGTTACACGACATACTTCACAAAAAAATCGAATTAGAGGCACAGAACATGTACGGAGACACACCATAACTACAGCTACAGGGTTTGGACAGTAAGAGTTAAAAGTATGCCGATATTACAGAACTGCACTTCATATCTGATACATGCAACGTAGTCCTCCCTGAACCTGTGCACCGGACGGCCACCTACAGGTTTGATGATACCAGATGCTGTATAATACAATTTTGACCTCCTGATGATGCTCGAAACATGTAGAGGCATATAATAAACTTATTATAAAACAAGAATTTGTGCATTAAGAAGGTTAATTACTAAGATTATACTGAGATGCACGGTCAGTAAAACATAAAAAGAAATAGTTGGGAATATTTAGCGGTAAATGTTACGCACACACAGACCAGTAACGTGTACAGTCACTAATTTACACAGCGTGAACCATTTAAAGGAAAAATATAGTCTCTTCTATTTCTACCCAGCAGATATGCAGATACAATAAGGAGAATCAAGATATATAATTTACTTCTACACAATACAGGTGTCAGTATGTCGGAATAAGCTTTGGCCTACGAAAAACGGAAAACAACGCGAAACTATTTAACAAGATATAAAATTCCCGACAAAAAGCGGAACAGTTTTATAAACTTTATACATTAAAAGGCCAATAGCTACATACGTGATGACAACGACATGGCTGATCAAAGATCCGCCGGCAGCAAACCCCGCTGACTCTACTAAGGAGCCCGCTGCCAATTGTATGCGTTGAATAATTACGTGTACGTGTTTAGAACTTTGCAATATCACTCGAGGACCTACGAACCCTGATACAACCGCTCAAAAGCACACCATTACCACGAAACGGAGGCCACCCAGCTGGTTGAGGGAAGGGGGTCTTGATACAGCGACAGTCTTCCTCTCGGTGAAAATTAATAGCTGGTATATGAAGCAGGAAATTAAATAGGGCTTGGATACCGGCGCAGGGTAAGATTATAAACACGACGACAGTTCATCCGAAACAGAGATTGTATTGCTTCCGCATTCGTAAATAAACGGTTTAATTTCATCATTTCCGTTTCAAGTTCGCAGATATAACGACATAAACATTTATCTGCAGTACGCAGGCCAGTGGTGACGTGTACAAACAGCGCAGAAAATTGTGTCTGTGAGAAAAATATAGAAAAATTTCGTTGATCACAAGTCACGGGTTTTTATTATTAATATAGGCGGGGGGGGGGGGTACCGCAACATGTTGTGGCACAAAGCGACCAAATGCTTCTAATGGATTCCTTAACTCAGTTCCGTTTAAAGACAAGCATAAGCTTCTTACCCCACACGTTTCATCTACCAACAATTACCTCGACTACAACGGAAAAAATCAACAGGCTGATCGGAAAAGAGAAGAAAAATATTTTCATCCATTTAGCACAAAACATACAAAGTGAAAACGACATCTATACACACCCCAATTACCCTTTAATATAAACCTATTATTTGTACAAATTAGACTCATTTATGTATATACCACTCATAGACCAGAGTCTCTTCTCAGTAATTTTGGATATATTTATTACCTGGAAATGAACCGTTTGTGCCGAAATATGCAGCAATGACAGCCTTATATTAATATTAAGACCCTTCAGCAGTGGTCGACGTATTTCTTCCATATCTTTGATATTACAATCACTACGGAATGACCCGACCTAAGATGGTGACTGTGAGCCTCAATACACATCAGCTCCGAAGCGAACATGACTTACAGTGGTCGCAAGACAGGACCACGAGACAGAAGTATTGTTAGGCACACAAGATGATCGTGTTTTGCTTTCAAACTGCATTTACGGCCACATGAATTACATCAACAAAGACGTATATTCATTTTGAATCACGCTGTGATAATAATCAGCTGTACAGCCACTGGAGGTACAGTACTTATTTTGAAAGAAACACTTTAACTGGAACATTCCTTACAAAATATAACAGATATTTTGGTAGTATGAAGGAATCATTCTGCAAGTACAATGCAGAAAACTCGGTTAGCTTAAAAGCGTCCGATCCGCAGCCTTCGCATGTCAAAAGCACTATGATATTCACAAGTTGATGCCCCAAACAAGTATTAAACGCCGTCCCTCAAGATGTTATTGAACAATACTGTCGTTTCGGTTACGTGCAATTAACAGTTGCCTGATTAATGACATCGGCAAAATCTCCAATAAGAATATCCCAATTCCGAGCAGATGGTTCTAACAAAGGACTTCCACATCCGACATGACGCCCTTAACTGGAAACACGACGCGGAAGAATAGACATTCTTCTGTCACATACAGGACAGTTGATTTCGCAGTATTTCAAAGCGTCCCTTCAGAAAGATAAAGATATGATTTATTTCCGTTGAAGTAAAAGATGAAAAGAAGATTCTGTAGACTGTCATTGTGCGTTCTTGCTACTGTACGGCGTTTGTTCTGTCGTGTTTGGGGAAGCCACTTCCCGTCGATGTGGAGGCCATCACAGTTACATCATAAATGCTGATCCAGAAGGCGCAGCTACTGACTACAGGCTGACGAACGTCCAGGAGGAAAAGAACCCGAATAAATGCAAAAGAAGCGGGTGGCCACTATGCCACGATGGCGTTTGAGGTAAATGGAGATAAGGGTCTACGGAGAAAATAATTCTGGCCATACAATAACTTTTACGCAGTCAACTTGAACATTCACCGTTAAGCCCGAAACCTCAGTACAAAGTGGATACGATCAAACGTCGCGGTCACTGCTGCTTCACACTCAGTAAGTCCGAAGTTTGAACCTCGGTATGGGGACTGTTGTACAGACCGAGGGAATATGCGGTTTCCCCCAGTCCCTCCAGGCAAATTTCGGGATACTACAGTGCGTTTCTTTTATCGCTGCCTCGAGTATGGAAACTGTCACGGGACGTCAAGCAGATAGGAGGCTTTCTGCGCGCCAAGGCTGCCGCGCTAGGAGTGACGATAAAATAAATAATTACCGGTACCTGCCAAATGAGGGAACACAGTAGCACAGTGGTTAAGGTGATGTGCTACAAATCGGAAGGTTACTGGTTCGATCCCAGCTGGTGTCATGACCCTGGGGTCGACGCAGCCTCTAACAGAAATGAGTTCCAGGAGCATTTCCTGGGGGTAAAAGCGGCCGGTGCGTTAAGGCTGACAACCTACCACCATTCTGTGCCGTTGTCACGAAATCTGGGAACCTTAACTTCCTGGAACCCTCCAGGCCACTCCGAGCACGTAAAGGGACTGATTTACCTTTACCTTTTACCTGCCAAGTACATTCCAACAGATTATTCTCATATCATCGTACTATTTAACACTGACCTAACTCATGCAGTTCAAAACGCGTCACTAAACAAACCAAGACTCAACAAATTGTTTACAAGGAAGAGTGGATCTTAATAGCTGGTCTGGACGTGGGACATCCGACTAAGAAAGCCCTACCTGTGGTGTGAGTCGAATCTCTGGCCACACTGACCTACCCAACCCTTTCCCTGAACAGAACTTCATGCAACTGCGTATTCTTATTCACAAGGACTTTTATCCACACAAATAACTACACGCACATAAAACTCAGTACACAAACACTCCATGTACATCGATAATAAAACAATATGTTTTGCCAGCTCCAACGTTAATGCCCCAGAATACTGTATCAGTTCGTTCAGGGCATGAAATCGACAGACTCACAGGAACTAACAACACAACAGCAGCGACAGACAAGTACGACTACAGATTAACTTCACTTTCTGCAGATTTTCCATCCACATCAGAAAAACAGGCTCCTACTTATACAGCTCAATCAAAGTGATTGTCACGGCAGTCATAGTAGGGTCGAAACGGATAATCGTTTCCTTCCTTTCTTTCTTATTACTCAGTGTACGTGTACAGCGTTACGGTTGCACGTGCTAAGACTCACTCACACACACACGACAGGGCTTCCCTGGACGAGGCATTAGCCGCCCGTCGCGGAAGCCTCTACCTGACAACGAAAAACATTCAAAAGAGAAACACACATCCATGCATCCGCCGGGATTGGAACCCGGAACCCCAGCAAGAGAACGGCCACACACCCATCCCTTAGAGCGCGAGGCCACTGGGACCGGCTATAATCGTTTCCCGGTGTGTTTAAAGCTGAGACATACTCAGAAGTTTCAGCATGAAGCCACGAACTGCTACTTTAGGAGTGAGCCAACGTGTGAGAAGACAAAAGAATTACGCGGAAATTCTAAAGCCCCTCACCGCGAAGGACCAGTGCGTGCGGGATTTTAGTGCTCGAAGTGGCGTTGAGACGGGTCTTCTCCGAGGAACTGGGGCTTCTCCTGTCAGTAACGCTCCACCAAAGCCACATTCTTATATTTATTTCGCTTGCTATTGCCGCAATATAATCTTCGCGATTTACAGCATCGTCAAATAAAGCGCCTTCCGCCCCCCCCCCTTCCGCCGCTGCCCTTCCCTCCCGTCTCTCTGAAGCCTGACATTGATAGGCTCTAAGCCTACATAAGCAGAAGTTACGAGCGCACGAAGTGCCACAACTTTGTGGTTGCAAGAAGTGCTAAATATGAGTGGGTCTCAAACGTTAGTTTATCTGAAATCAATTCCGGTACAGTACAAGGCAGTAACATGTACAAGCAAAGAACACGTTGCTGTGGCGATAAGGCTCGTCGCTGATATTCGGTAAACATATCAAATTACAGCGGGACTGCCAGCTACCGACAGAAAGTTTCTTTTGCAATATCAATGCTCCATTACCGCCTCACACAAAATTCTTAATTACCTTAGGGTGTCATTCGACACTGCGTAGCAGAAAACAGCTGACACACTGTCCTGAAATGAACCAATAAAAACCACGACACTCACCAAGTCGTTCACAAGCAAAAACTAGAAATATCGACTGGGAAATAAGACCAAGTAGAAGTCAAGAAATAGTATATTTTGTCAGGGCGACATGTTTCAACCTTATAAGGTCATCCTCAGGCCCTCCAAGAAGACAGAACCAAGAGTTGTTTATGTTTCATTGCAATGAAATATAAACAACTCTTGGATCTGTCTTCTTGGAGGGCCTGAGGCTGACCTTATAAGGTCGAAACATGTCGTCCTGACAAAATATACTATTTTTATATATAAATAAAATGTTGTGTTATCGACTGACGTGTTGTATTTATATTTATACGTTATAACACTTCGGGACGGAAAACATAAAAAAAAGAAGTCAAGAAGTAAGAAGATGCACTTAGACTTGTTATTGTGAACCAAAATGTGAATATTTATAAAGAGGGAGCAAGGCTCCACGCATTTTCAAGGTCTGCGCTATATGAGATGAGCAGCTGTTTCACGTTCCGGCCGAATTACCACCATGGGAAAATCTGCAAGTAGCAACTTGCTACCTTAAGTAGCGGCGAAAAGAGGAATCTTTTTCCACTGCCGGGGGTACACAAATGGTCGTCCAGACCAGTGAAGATAGCAGGACCCTAACAAGTGCACCAGGTAACAGAGGGTAACAGAACTAGGCCGCAGTCGTTTGGGTCGCGACACCGTGCAGGGTGGCAAGTGGTTGCCGGCTTTCACAAGACTACAGTAAGCTTTTCCGAAACGCTGGTAACCACCCACAAGACTGAAGTGTTACAGCCAGAACACTGCGTTCTAGATTTCGCTATTGCTTCTTTACCAAACAGCCAGCTGCAATGAAGTGTCGCCATATTGCCGGCATGGAGACACAAAAAAATACAATTCGAATTTAATATTTGCTACGAAATGATACCCAGTGTGTAGCATTCCAACTGAATCACCAAACCAATTTATGTTTTGCCGTTCACTAACGCACCAAACAACCCCTCTACGGTAACATGTCTCTTCAATACAGTCAAGTTATTAAACATTCATTACAGCATCGTTCCGTTCTATTTTGAAATGCATGTTTTTCCTTTTGTTTTGCAGACACTTGTTTGATTTACGGTTTTAATAATCGGAAGTTTTTAACATTCATGAGAAGCCAGACAAAGCAGAATGAGATAGATTTACCCCACAGCTGTTGCAGATCGTGTGGCACTTCTTACTGAAACCGGTAAACTGAAATTTCCTATTATATACTTCAACTGGAACGCTCAGCTACGAGTAACCTGGGCTCTGAAGAAATTAAAATTCTGCTTACGTCCATTTACTGGAAGGGTTGCAATAAGAATCAATAACAATCACACGAACAATCCCATTCGCGTGCCACACTGATATTACGAACTGTATAAGGCGTATCGACGGTAGGAGTATAAAAACACTTCACAAAATAGTACTGGTGTGATAGAATCAAGGGCGGTGGGGTGAATGGGACATGAAACATGCATGGCGGAGACGGGAAAACTCGCACATTTTCATAATTTCATGCTTCCGCCGCGAAGTAGATGAGATCTGCGCTCTTCTGGGATATTATGCAGCGCATGGTGGTAATTCCCTACCGACGTTTCGGGAAAACGTATCGGTCCCATACTCAAGAGTCAAGAATTCTCGGTAAGGAATTACCATCAAGCGCTGCGTAATACCCCAGAAGACCGCAGATCTCTGACATTTCAGTCCAACAACCTACAATTAAATAACCATCACTGACACCCAGCGGTAGACCACTGATGGAAAGGCTTCATTAAAATAGTATGGATCTTAAAGATGTACGGCATGGCGCTTTATAATGGATTGAACTAGTAGAGGACAGAACCAAGCGGCTGGTTCTTGCGAGAACACAGTACATACAGTCTGGGTACTACAAAACGTGGGGAAACCTTCACCATCAACTTCAGTAGTTGAACTGGCTCCAATCAGCTTTAGCCGTTCCAGGGACCGCCGTTCCATCTTTTACCGTCCATTAGTAACGCCTCGAAATGAATGTAGGGGCCGCAATAGCGCGGACGCTAAAGTGGCTAGCCTACGGGCTAGACCAGGGCTGACGAACCTGTGGAACGCATGCCCAAAATGGCAGGCGGCATTTACTGCTGTCTCGGTTCTCTTTTGTTTATTTTGCCAGACCAGCGTTCTCTATATTGTGAAGAACGTGTGTACATATACACACATTTCTCACTGTCTAGAGACTGTATACGAACTACCGTTGCTACCAAATGATACTGCCGTGCGCAGTGTTGACCTGATGTATATCACTGGGGTGCCGGCCTGGCAGTGACTGGGCGAATACGTGACATTGGACAAAACGTTTTACAATATTCTTTTCGAACAGAAGCAGCAGCAGCCCCAGTTACTTCCAAATGTTCTTCTTTATCGCATTTTTTGAGGAGGCCTTTATTAGAAATATAATAATTATAAAATGCATTAATTATACAGTAAAGGTAAAGGGTTCCCGTTACAGGCCCGCTGTGGCCCAGAGGGTGGGTAGAGGTATAGCTCTACTCTTCCATGACCGCGGCACTAGAAGGGGGTGAGTGGTCAGCAGCAGGCCCCGGCCAAACTTTACCCCCAGGAAAGACCCGGTACCCATTTTACAGGAGGCTGGGTGGGCCCCAGGGCCGGTCTGGACGGACGGAAAATCTTGTCTCTACCGGGATTCGATCCCGGACCGTCCAGTCCGTCGTCAGTCGCTATACTGACTGAGCTACCCGGCCCACATTAATTATACAGTATAATACAGTATAATATGCATTAATAATAACAATAATGGAATTAATAATTATTATGGAAGACTCCAAGACCTCATCTGGCTCTTCAAAATTCCAAGAGGCAAGCGCAAGAATTTCTTCTAACATTTATAGGCCATTTGGGAACGCTCCCCCAAAAAGGCTCGCCATCTCTGGGCTATCGTCGTTCGATTCCTTAGACAGGCACATTTTTCTGTTCCTCCAAAGCTGCCATATCAACTATGAAGGCTAAATAGCCATATTTCCCATCGGTAATTGGGAGCGCTTCCCTCGGAGGTAAAGCAGCCGAGGCGTGAAGCTGACTTCTCCCTGCCTCTCTAGTGTTGAGACAGAACGCGTAAGGCTACATCTTCCCCTCCCTTGGCCAGTAAGAATTCATGCCGTACACAGAGACAAGTATAGTTATAGAAACGACTGTACAGAGCTCCCTGACACCGCATTCCTGCATCCCAGTCATTAAGGTACTTACCCCTTCAGCGAACGCCTCTGTTTCCCTGACCAGGAATCGTTATCAGGCAAGGAACGCTCCCTACTCCTATACACTGTACACTTCATTACAGTGTCATTCATTGCTGTCAAAGTCGTGACCATTCACTTGTCATTATAAGTAGGCCAGCTCCCGTCATAATGTCCTCGATACCCATTGTTTAAGAGGCTGGGAGAATCCGAAATTTGATCAAAACAAGATGGCGAAGGGGAATGCTCTTCCCCTACATGTGGTGCGTTAAACTCGTTAACTTTAGTGACAGACATATCCCGGCACACTGCAGCACACTAAACACGCAAGTACAAAAGACCGGTAGAGTTTGTGGAAACCCTATACTTCACGTCTCCAAAATATTCGATGCTCTGCGACAAGGTACAAGAGGCTGCAAATGCAGCAGCGAAAATACAAACGCACAGCAACTTAGAAGTGCTGTTGTGACGGCTTACGGAAGAACGAAGCAAGAATAACTGAGGTTATGTTGTGGACAACATGTGAAGTCTCAATGACTGTAAGAGCAACGTTGCTAAGACATTCGATAGTTTGCATATTCTGATTCATACATTATAGCCACTCAGTTCCCCCCCCCCCCCCCCGCCCCCCCCCAAAACCAGGAAAAATGGCACCAGACAGGGAGGATA
>Ga0131853_10021260_pt1 | contig 11777 bp, 11 predicted proteins | sample TergutLab28metaG_FD_92764 | JGI IMG/M metagenome (GOLD analysis project Ga0131853, IMG submission 92764) | Labiotermes labralis P1 segment gut microbial communities from Petit-Saut dam, French Guiana - Lab288 P1 (version 2) (version 2) | ecosystem: Host-associated > Arthropoda: Insects >...
ATCCGCACGGAGTGATCCGGCGCTGACGATGTGAGTCCGCGCGTTCCGTCGTGCAGGATGTGCCGAGTGATCCGAGCGCAGGCGCAGGCCGCACCCGACGCCCCTGAGGACCCCCATCGCACGCCGCGTCGGGGTCACCAGGGCCTCACCCTGCTGACCATCGGCGCGCTCGGCGTCGTCTTCGGCGACATCGGCACCAGCCCGCTCTACTCGCTGCAGACCCTCTTCGCGATCGACAACCACGCCATCAAGCCCACCCCGGGCGACGTGTACGGCGTGATCAGCATGGTCGTCTGGTCGGTCACGCTGGTCGTCTCGATCAAGTACGTCGGCGTGGTCATGCGCGCCGACAACGGCGGCGAGGGCGGCGTCATGGCGCTGGCCGGCATCGCCCGCCGCGCGATCGGCAAGGAGAGCCGCCGGGTCGGCATCGTCATCGTGCTCGCGATCATCGGCGCGAGCCTGTTCTTCGGCGACTCGGTGATCACGCCCGCGATCTCGGTGCTCTCGGCCGTCGAGGGCGTCACCGTCGTCGAGCCGAACCTGGCCCACATCGTGCTGCCCATCGCGGCGACCATCCTGGTGGTGCTGTTCGCGACCCAGCGCTACGGCACCCACCGCGTCGGCGCGCTCTTCGGCCCGGCCATGCTGGTGTGGTTCGCGCTTCTGGCCCTGGCCGGCCTGCGGGTCGTCGTACCGCACCCGGGCATCCTGCGGGCGCTGTCGCCGACCTATGCGGCCGCCTTCGTCCTGGTGCACCCGTTCATCACCTTCATCGCGATGGGCGCGGTGGTGCTGTGCATCACCGGCGCCGAGGCGCTGTACGCCGACATGGGCCACTTCGGCCGCCGCCCGATCGCGATCGCGTGGTTCTCTGTGGTCTTCCCCGCGCTGGTGCTCACCTACATGGGCCAGGGCGAGCTGATCCTGAGCCACCCCTCGGCGATCTCGAACCCGTTCTTCCTGCTGGTGCCCGGCTGGGCGCAGGTGCCGATGGTCGTGGCCGCCACCATCGCCACGGTGATCGCCTCCCAGGCCGTGATCTCGGGTGCCTTCTCGGTCTCGCGGCAGGCCACCCAGCTCGGACTGCTCCCCTCGCTGACGGTCCGGCAGACCTCCGAGGGGTCGGTCGGCCAGGTCTACCTGCCGGCGATCAACGGGGTGCTCTTCGTGGGCGTCCTGGCGCTGATGCTCGCCTTCCGGAGCTCGGCGCGCCTGGCCACGGCGTACGGCGTCTCGGTCACCGGCGCGCTGCTGATCGACACCATCCTGATGCTCGTGGTCGCGCGCCTGCACTGGAAGTGGGGCAAGGGCCGGCTGCTGCTGGTCGCGGTCGTCTTCGGCGGCGTCGAGGTGAGCTTCCTGATCGGCAACCTGAACAAGATCCTGCACGGCGGCTGGCTGCCGCTGCTGATCGCGGCGGTGATGTTCACGCTGATGAGCACGTGGTACCGCGGCCGCGAGATCGTCACCGAGAACCGGGTGCACAAGGAGGGTCGCCTGGCCGACTTCATCGCGCACCTGCACGAGCGCCCGGTGCATCGGGTGCCCGGGATGGCGGTCTTCCCCCACCCGAGCAAGGAGACGACGCCGCTGGCGATGCGCGCCAACGTCGAGCACATCGGCGTCCTGCACGAGCGCGTCGTCATCTTCACCGCGGTGCCGCAGACGGTCCCGCACGTGCCGGCCTCGAAGGCCTTCACCTTCGACAGCCTCGGCTACAAGGGCGACGGCGTCATGCACGTCACCATGCGCTACGGCTTCTTCGACCGGCCCGACATCCCGGCCGCGCTGCGGGCGCACCTGCACGACTCGGGCTGGGAGTTCATCCCCGACCTGGACCAGGTGACCTACTTCCTCTCCCGCGCCACGCTGACCCGCCACGCCAGCGGCGCGCTCCCGCGGTGGCGCAAGGCGCTGTTCGTGTTCATGGCCCGCAACGCGGCCAACCCGGCGGAGTACTTCAACCTCCCCAACGAGCGGGTCGTCGTCATGGGCTCGCAGATCGACCTGTGACGGCTACTCCCAACTGAAGAGGCGCACGGCCAGCCGCGACGTCACGACGCCCCAGACCACCAGCACGATCAGGTGCAGCGCGCTCGGCCACTGCCCGAGAGTGGAGTCTGTGAGGCTCTGTACGGCGGCGCCGCTCGGCGTGAGATCCGAGATGTGACGCAGCCACGGCGGCATGTTCGGCCGCTGCACCCACAGCCCGGCGAAGAACTGCAGCACGAAGAAGAGGAACGAGCCGAGCCCGGCGGCGACCTTGGCGTTGTGGAACGAGCTGGCGATCACCATCCCGAGGCCTAGCATCGCCCACGCCCCCAACAGGTAGGCGACGACGAACCCGCCGAGGTCTCGGGGCCAGCTCGCGCCGACCAGGGCCGGGACGACCACCATCACCACCATGCAGAGGATCGCGATCGAGAGCATGAGGACCAGCTGCGCGAGGAGCAGCAGCACCGGCGAGACGGGCGTCGTACGCAGCCGCTTGAGCACGCCCATCTCGCGGTAGCGGGTCAGGACGTCGGGCAGCGCCTGCATGGCCAGCAGGGTCATCGTGAAGAAGATCAGGATCGGCTGGTAGATCTCGAAGAAGCTCAGACCGCCGAGGCTCGCCGACGGCGCACGCACGCCGGGGATCGCGGCGAGGACGATGGCGGCGGCGACCGGAAGGATCACCGTCCAGATCACGACGCCGGGGTTGCGGGCCAGCAGCCGGGCCTCGCTCGCGAGGATCGCGCGGCCCGCTCGCCAGTTGAGCCTCGGCAACATCGCCGTGGCCGCGCCGCTCACTGGAGGGCCGCCTCTCCGGCCGCGTCCGCGCTGGTCAGCGCGACGAACGCGTCGTCCAGGCTCGGCTGGTCGACGCGCAGCCGGCCCACCGAGATCCCGCGCTCGTGCAGGCCGATGATCACGGCGCTGGCCAGGTTGTCCGTGCCGGTCACCGTGATGCGGTCCCCGGCGGTCGCGACGGCGTGTACGTCGGGCAGCGCCTCGAGGACCGCGAGGTCGAACGGCTCCGAGGGGACGAAGCTCATCCGCTGGTCGGCCGTGACGTTCGCGGCCAGACCCTCGGGGGTGTCCTCGGCGATGATCCGCCCGTGGTCGATCACGATGACCCGGTCGCAGAGCCGCTCCGCCTCCTCCATGAAGTGCGAGACCAGAAGCAGCGTCACGCCGGTCCCGCGCAGGTCCTCCAGCAGCTCCCAGACCTCGCGGCGCGCGACCGGGTCGAGGCCGGTGGTCAGCTCGTCGAGGATCGCCACCCGCGGATTGCCGATCAGGGCGAGCGCGACCGACAGCCGCTGCTTCTGACCGCCGGAGAGCTTGGCGAAGTAGGTGTTGCGCTGGTCGACCAGGCCGAGCCGCTCCAGCAGGTCGCGCGGGTCGCGCGGCCGCGGATAGAAGCTGGCGTAGAGGTTGAGCGCCTCGTCGACGCTCATCTTGTCGGGCAGCCGCGACTCCTGGAGCTGGATGCCGAGCGCGCTGCGGAACGCGACGCCCTCGTCGGCGGGATCCATGCCCGCCACCCGGATGCTGCCACCGTCGCGCCGGCGCAGGCCGCCGATGCACTCCACCATCGTCGTCTTGCCGGCGCCGTTGGGACCCAGAACGCCGAAGATCTCGCCCTGCTCCACCGAGAAGCTCACGTCGTCGACCACCGCGCGCTGGCCGTAGACCTTGCGGAGGTCCGAGACGTCGATCACGGGCATGACCGCATTGTCGGCCGTCGTACCCGCTCGGCGCCACCGACCCGCGGGTACGGCTAGCCTGCCGATGTGACCGTCGCTCGCAAGCTCCAGATCCCGGCCGCCGCGACCGTCGTCGTGCTGGGCATGCCGTCCGGCGTCGACCTCGAGATCCCCGGCGACTGCCTGGTCGTCAGCGATCCCGCGGACGCCGGCGAGGCGGTCGTCATCAGCTTCCTGATCCGGTCCGAGGACCTCGACGAGATCGCCGGCCCCGCCCTCGCCGCGGCGCGCGAGGACCGGCTGACCTGGATCGCCTACCCGAAGTCACGGCAGCTCGGCACCGACCTCAACCGCGACATCCTCGCGGCCCTGGTCGCGGAGCACGGCGTACAGCCGGTGCGCGCGGTCTCCATCGACGGCGTCTGGTCGGCGCTGCGGTTCCGTCCGCTCTGACAACCGATGCCGCCGAGCGCTGCGATGACGATCGTGGCGATACCGTCGAGGCATGAGCGAGCCCGGCCGAGACCTTCGGGTGCCTGCAGGCCCGGGGCTTCCGTCCGGCGCCACCAGCCCCGCGGCCGAGCTGGTCGAGCGCTTCTCGCGCTCGCCCGGCCCGGGCGGCCAGTCGGTCAACACCACCGACAGCCGCGTCGAGCTGCTCTTCGCTCCGGCGAGCTCCACGGCGTTCGCCGAGACCCAGCGAGCGCGTCTGGTCCGGAGCCTGGCCGACGTGATGACGCAGGGACAGGTCTCGGTCGTGGCCTCGGAGCACCGCTCCCAGCTGCGCAACCGCGCCGCCGCGCGGGAGCGGCTGGTCGCGCTCCTGCGGGAGGCAGTCGCACCTCCGCCGCCACCACGGCGAGCGACGAAGCCCAGTCGCGCCTCGCAGCGCCGGCGCGTCGAGGCCAAGAAGCAGCTGGGCCGCACGAAGGCGCTGCGCGGACGGGTCCGAGACGAGTAGCACGAGGACCGCGTACGTCCGCGGGCCGGGGCGGTCTCGGCCGAGCGCATAATGTCGCCATGCCGAGCGTTCGGGAACGCGTCTCCAGCACCTGGGCGGGGTTGGCGGACCTTCCCGTGCCGCTCCGCTACGCCATCGCCTGCGGCGCGGTCCTCGGCACATGCGGCGGCGCGGCCGGGCTGGTCGTCGGCCTCCGGGTCCATCCCGCAACGGCCTGGTTCGCGATCATCGAGCTCGGCACTCCGGCCGGCCTGTTGGGAGGCCTGCTCGGGTTGGTCGTCGGCACGGCCGTCGCTCTCGTGAGCCGCCTCCGCATGCGCTAGACGATGCGACATGAGCCATCGCTGCCGTGCAGGCCGGCGCGTGGGACTCAGCCGCAGACGCCGAATCGATCGTTCGCGTCCTTGGTCGGCTGCGACGGCTCGTGGTGCTTGCCCGCTCTGCCGGGCGGCAGGCCGATCCCGTTGCGGCCGGATGCGTGGCGACTGCCGCATCTGGGGAGCACGCGGCACACTCTTGTGCAGGCCGCGCTCCCCAGTTCGCGGAAGAGGGGGGCGGGACAGCATGCGTAGGGCTCAGCCGCGGAATCGAACACGTTGTCCCGTTCGGCTCCGTCGGTCGCCGTCGCCGTGTGATCCTTGGACCTCGCGCTCAACCGCGGCCGCTCGACGACCGGGCCCGGCCGCCTCTCTCGGGAAGCACCTACGATGTCTCGGCTCCGCCACCCCTCTGCCCTGCTGCTCGCCTCCGCACTCACCCTCGGGGCGCTGGCCACCCCGGTCGCGGCGTACGCCGACGACGCCACCGGCACGACCCAGATCACCGTCGACGACGCCTGGACCGCGCTGAACGCGGCGAAGACGGCGACGGACGCCCAGGCCGAGGAAGGCTGGGCCTCGCAGACCACCGACACCCAGCCGGACGGCACCGTCGCCACGGCGGACGTCGCCTATGACGCCGTCGACGGGCGCGGGACGCTCACCGGACACGACGACGGCATGGCGATGCAGCTGATTGTGACGAACCACGACGGCGCCTACGAGACGGTCCAGTCGTACCGCGCGGGCATGCCGGCCCAGCGCTTCGAGCGTGCGCTGAGGATGGTCGGCCGGCCCGGTGCCACCTGGGTCTACGAGCCGGCCGCCTCCGCCGTGCCCGCCGAGTCCACCTACCTCGACTTCGGCCTCCCGAGCATGGGCCCCGGCTTCCTCCTGGGCATCCTGACCGACGCGAGCCAGGCCACGATCATCGGGAAGCCGACCAGGACCGTGGCGGCCGACGGCAGCACGACGTACGACGTCGACGTCAAGCTCATCGGAGGCGGCAGCGTCGACCGCGGCACGATGACCGTGACGGTCGGCTCCGACGGCGTCCTGACGGCCGACGGCAGCGACTTCGACGGCGACCAGACCTCCTCGACCTACGCCTACGGTCCGCAGGACGTCACGCTGCCGGCCCCGGGTGACGTCGTCCCGGAGGCCAAGGTCGACGAGGCCCTCGATCTCCTCGACATGAGGTCGGACGCGAGGACGATCGCCGACGAGGCGGCGGCGCAGGCGACCAAGGGGCGCCACCCGCACGCAAGCGTCACCCAGGTGATCCGCCAGACCGCGCTCAGCGACGCCCGGACGATGAACCGCATGTACGGCGCGAAGGTGTTCCAGACGCGCGCCGCCACGAAGGGTGCGCGGATCGTCGCCACCAACCCCTTCACGCACCAGCGGGTCGTCTTCATCGTCAGGGCCGCGGGCCAGCGGGCGGTCGTGCGCCGGGGCTGACACGCCGACGGGCTCGGGCGGGATCGTCGCCCGGACCTGCCTCGGCGCCCCTGTTGAAGTCGACTCCAAAGGGCACCGGGATGGTGGAAGGAGTCGACCGATGAAGGCATTCCCCCGGGTGGGCGCACTCGTCACCGCACTCGCGCTCATCGCCTCGCTCCCGCTCGCCGTCGGACTGCTCGCCCCCGCGAGCGCCGAGACTCCGAGTCCCGCCCCACCCACCTGGACCCCTCCCCCGGAGCCGCCGTTCGCCGGCGCCCCCAAGCCGACCTCGTGCGACGCGGGCGTGCCCCAGGGCCAGGTCGCGTGCTTCGCCGTCGACGGCGGCAAAGCCTCGGACACCACGGCCACCGCCACCGGCGCCAACGACGCGACGGCCACCCCGCAGACCGTCGCCAATCCCACGCCGTCCGACACCTATCAGCAGCACGGCGCCTTCGCGCCGTCCGACCTCTACAGCGCCTACGGCATCCCCACCACGCTCACCAGGGGCACGCTGATGCCGACCAGCCAGCCCACCAGCACGGTCGCGATCGTCGACGCCTACAGCGACCCCGACATCGAGGCCAACCTCGACTACTACCGGACGTACTTCGGGCTTCCGGCGTGTACGACGGCCAACGGCTGCTTCACCCAGGTCGACCAGTCCGGCGGCTCCGCCCTGCCCGCCGAGGACAGCGGCTGGGACTTCGAGACGACGATGGACGTCGAGGCCGTCTCGGCCATGTGCCCGTCGTGTCACATCCTGCTGGTCGACGCCGCCAGCGCCAACATGGGCGACATGGGACAGGCTGCCACCACGGCGGCGAGCCGCGCGTCGTACGTCTCGATGTCCTTCGGCTCCCTCGAGAGCTCGTCCGAGACCCGGCTCGACCCGCGCTACTACGGCCGTCCCGGCGTCACCTACGTCGCCTCGTCGGGCGACTACGGCTTCAGCCACGACAACGTCAACGGCGACGGCGTGGTCTGCTCCGACGGCTGCCCGGTCTGGCCGTCGACCTCCCCGGACGTCGTGGCCGCCGGCGGCACCAGCGTCCGGCTGACCAACGGCGCCTGGCAGCACACCGTCTGGGACGGCGCCGGCTCGGACTGCTCGTCCTACGAGACCGGACCTGCGGCACAGCGCGGCAACGCCACCGTCGCCTCCGCCTGCGGCAGCAGGCGCGCGACCACCGACGTCTCCGCGCTCGCCGATCCCAACACCGGGATGCTGGTCTACGACAGTGGCAGCTTCTACTACGGCGGCGGCACGTCGCTGTCCTCGCCGCTGATCACTGCGATGTACGCCCTGGCCGGCAACCACACCAGCCCGCTCGACGTCTACGCCAACGACGCCAGCAACCCGGGCGCGTTCACGGACGTGACCAGCGGCGAGACGCTCGGCTGCGACGGCACCGTCCTGTGCGCCGCCGGTCCCGGCTGGGACGGCCCGACCGGACTGGGATCGCCAGACAGCCTCGCCGCGCTCGCGGTCCACTCCAGCTCGGCGCCGACCTCCGTCTCGACGTCAACGCCCACCCCGACGCCCACGCCGCCGGCTCCGGCGCCGCCCGCTCCGGTCCCGACCGCTACCCCCACGCCGACTCCGACGCTCACGCCCACACCGACGACCCTCACCCCCACACCCACGCCCACGTCGCCGACCGGCTCTCCCACGGCCACTCCCACGAGCGCCCCGCGTCAGCACCTGGCCCCCACCCGCAGGCCCACGATCGGCGGGACGTTCAGGCCCGGGAGGCGGGTGGAGGCCGCCTTCGGCACCATCCGGCCGACGAGCGGACCCGCGAGACGGGTGCGGGTCGCGATCACCTGGTATCTCAACGGCCACCTGGTCCGAGGCGCCCACGGCCGCGCCCTGAGAGTGAGGAGCGCCTGGCGCGGCAAGCACCTCTCCTACCGGGTCCACGCCACCGCGCAGCACTGCACTCCCCTGACGCTCGGCTCGCCGCGAAGCCGGCGGATCAGGTAGCGGACCGGTTTCAGAGGTGCCCCCATCGGGCATGACGCACGTCGTACGGCGTCGCATCGGGCGAAGCCGTCGACACGGAGGGTGCCCATGAACCTCAAGCGACTCGCGGCCTGCACGCTCGGCGCCGCCCTCGGCGCCGGCTCGCTCGTCGCGATCGAGGCCGCGACCACCACCGCCCAGGCGGCCGCCTGCCACGACGCGCGGGTCTTCTACACGACGCCCGAGGAGGGCAGCCGGGTCTGGCTGCCGACCAGCGGCTTCACCAAGGACGGCGGCCAGATATGGGCCCAAGGCCCGTCGACGACGCGGGCACCCGCGGGGACCGCCACGACGGCCAAGGCGGTCGGCAGGGCACACGACGCGCGCGGCAGGGCCGTGGCCGGCGTCAAGATCGCCGACGTGGCGGAGCAGTACGACCGGACCTGGCACCATCACACGACCGACGCCACCTCGAGGCACTACGACCGGGGCTACGTGCTCCACATCCCCAGGAGGGCGGTCGGCCGGGCGCGCGTCTACAAGGCCGCCTGGAAGCTCACGGCCGAGCGGCACGTCGTGCGGGCCGGCGGAGCGAGCTGCCGTGGCACCGAGGTCACGCCGATCACGACGATCCTCCCCGTCGCGAGCAACCGCGCCCGCACCTACACCTGGGCGGTGGAGATCTACGCCACCCGCGGACGCGTCCACCCGCGGAGCTGACCGGCGGCGCTCACTCCAGATCGATGAGCACCTTGCCGACTGCGCCGTTCTCGACCGCCTCGTGCGCGGCCGCGGCGCCCTCGAGCGGGAAGTGGTGGAGCGGCAGGCCGACCTCCTCACCGACCCGCAGGGCGCCGGCGGCGACCGCCGCGGTGACGTCCTCGGCGGCGGCCAGGAGCAGGTCCTCCCCGAGCGTGTAGAGCAGGATGAACTGGTAGCGCAGGTTCTTCGAGAACGTCGCCCGCAGCGGCATCGTCAGCTCCTCGCCGCCGTTGTTGGCGTAGATCGCGATCGTGCCGCGGATGCGGGTGACCTCGCGGTCGAGGTCGTTGTTCTGCGCCGGCGCGACGTCGACGACCAGGTCGACGCCGTCGGGCGCGAGCGCCCTGATCTCGGCGACCGGGTCGCCGACCTTGTAGTTGACGGTCTGCGTCGCGCCGGCGGCGACCGCGAGAGCCGCCTTCTCCTCGCTCGAGACGGTGGCGATCACGGTGGCGCCGGCCCAGGCGGCGAGCTGGATCGCCGCGTTGCCGACGGCGCCGGCCCCGCCGTGCACGAGCACCGTCTGGCCGGCCATCGTGTCGGGGCCGAGCCGCGCGGTGAGCTCGCCGGAGGTGAGCGCCCGGTGCGCCGTCAGGGCCGGTACGCCGAGCGCGGCGCCGACGTCGAAGGACGCGCCGACGGGCAGCTGCACGACCCGCTCGGCCGGGAGCACGACGTACTCCGCCGCGGTGCCGTAGGCCTGCTGGTGCTGGGCCAGGTAGACCCAGACCCGGTCCTCGGGCGCGAGCCCGGCGACGCCCTCGCCGACCGCGTCGACGGTGCCGGCGCCGTCCTGGCCCGGGGTGACCTCGTCGTAGTCGGTCATCATCCCGGACCGGAACTTCCAGTCGGTCGGGTTGACGCCCGCGCGGGCGAGGCGGATCCGCACCTCGCCGAAGCCGGGCTCGGGCACGGCTCGATCGACGAGGCTCAGGACGGAGGCGGGACCGGTCTCGGAGTAGACGATGGCGCGCATGGGCTGACGGTACCCACCCGCGCGGTGCTCAGAGCGCCGTGGCCATCCCCGCGCAGGCCTTGAGCCATGAGCGGCGGGTGTCCTTGGAGAGCTGGCGGTAGTTGACCACCGACCCGGACACCAGCACCGGGTCGTAGGGCACGCGATAGACACCGCGGGTGCGCTGCTGGTAGACGTCGACCAGGTCGGCGGCGAGCGTCTCGTCGACCTGCGGCGAGGGGTCGGAGAGGACCGTGACCGTCTTGTACTTCAGGTTGCTCATGCCGGCATCCTGCAGCGCGTCGAGCATCCACAGCCCGCTGTAGCCGGTGTCCTCGCGGACCGTGCTCGTCACGACCAGCAGGTCGGCGCCCTCGGCGGCGGCCAGCCAGTTCTCCGCCCGCATGTTGTTGCCGGTGTCGACCAGGATGATCCGGTAGAAGCGCTCGAGCAGCTTGTGGATCTCCTGGTAGTCGTCGGCGTGGATCTGGCCGGTGACGTCGGGCCGCTCGTCGGAGGCGAGCACGTCGAAGTGCGCGTCGCCCTGGGAGCGGACGAACGCGCCGAGGTCGCCGATCCGGCTCTGGTAGACATCGGCGAAGCGGCCGAGGTCCTCGAGCAGCTCACGCGTCGTGTTGCGGTGCGTCGAGCGGGTGCCGCGGATGCCGAGCGTACCGCGGGTCTCGTTGTTGTCCCACGCGATCACGCCGCCGCCGCGCACGGTGCCGAAGGTGTAGCCCGCGGCGAGCACGCCGGTCGTCTTGGCCGCGCCGCCCTTCGGGTTGACGAAGGCGATGGTGCGCGGGCCGTCGAAGTCGCGCTGGATGCTGGAGCGGTCGTGGACGTAGTCGAGCTCGGCGCGGCCCATCTGCGGGCTGATGGCACCGCCGGTGGCACGGCGTACGAAGCCGCGGAAGCCCCAGGTCGCGGGGCCCTGGTCGGCCGTGCTGGCCCGCCGGTCGAGGAAGTCGGTCGCCGTCATGAAGCGGCGTACGTCGGGCTCCGCCGCAGGCTCCTCGGCGGGCGTCTCGTCCATGACCACGGGCGCGGCAGTCTCGGCGGCCTCCGCGGGGGCGGGCGCCGGCACGGCCTGCACCGCGGGCGGCGGGCCGGAGGGCCCGGAGGGACGCAGCGGGTCCGTGAGCGGGTCGCCCAGCGGATCTCCGAGGGGGTCGACCGGATAGTGCGAGGACATGCGCCTCTCCTCCCGAGTGGTACGGCGATCGCCGATCAGTATTCCCCCAAAGAACGAGGCCGACACCCGGGGGTTCCGGGTGCCGGCCTCGGCCACGATCTAAGGGGTGATCCGGATCAGACCAGGGTGGCTCGATCGCGCTCGACCGCGGCGAGGACGCCGTTGACGAACGTCGGCGACTCGTCGGTCGACAGGTCGCGGACCAGCATCACGGCCTCGCTGACGGCGACGTGGGGCGGGATCTCGTCCTCGGCGTAGAGCATCTCCCACACCGCGAGGCGCAGGACGTTGCGGTCGACGGCGGGCATCCGGGCCAGCGACCAGCCCTCGGCGTACGTCGTCAGGATCTCGTCGATGCGCGCCTGCTCGCCCACGACGCCGCGCACGAGCGTCGCGGTGTAGGGGTTGTTGGGCAGCTCGCCGGCGGCGCCGGCCTCGTCGAGGATCTCGACGGGGCTGACGCCGCGTGCCTCGCCGGCGAAG
>Ga0131853_10021261_pt1 | contig 11777 bp, 10 predicted proteins | sample TergutLab28metaG_FD_92764 | JGI IMG/M metagenome (GOLD analysis project Ga0131853, IMG submission 92764) | Labiotermes labralis P1 segment gut microbial communities from Petit-Saut dam, French Guiana - Lab288 P1 (version 2) (version 2) | ecosystem: Host-associated > Arthropoda: Insects >...
GAATGAAAAAAGTAGCGGCTCCAGGTCTAGAAAACAGAGATTAACGGCTGTGGGGACCCGTTGCGCTGACCACGTGACACCCCTCTATCCGCAAAATTTGGCACTAACTTCGCCGACCGGCGGGGGCCGCTCTGTCGGTATAGTTCGCGTGCGGACTAAGGCCACGGAGTTTAGTTTAGTTTTTTAGTTTAGATGTCACTTATTATTTTATTGTACTTCTTATAGGCTCAACATGTTTCGGGCATTACTATGCCCATCATCAGGAGTGCGTGACTATGATGTTGATTACCACATTGGTCGTTTCGGTCTTGGTTTGCTGTATGTTGGAGATTAGGTGCGGTTAGGCTGGAGTAGTGTCCAGGCCCTGAATTCTGAACAAACACAAACATTTTATCAGGCCTTGCCGTTTATAATCATTCTAACGCCAGTGACAATATGAAAACTAAATGAAATATGGCAGGTTTACCTGGACCTGAGCACGACGCTGTGAGTCGCTGGGATAAAGTTTCACAAATTTTAATCTGGAGATTATTTAGTGATGAGTATTAGCTTCTCGCTTCAGGTGCTTGAGTTCGTGATATGTTTGATAAGATGACGTTTCCTAGTCGAGACATGGTGGACCTTGCCCGTAAAGTAACCATACAGTGGAAAGGAAAAGTATGCTTGCTTTTGTGAATGTGGGCTTCGTCTAGGGTAAAGGTAAAAGGTAAAGTTCCCTAGAAGAGGCCACGAAAAGCCAGAGGGGGAGTGTATGTGTAGCCCTACTCTTTCTTTAACCTCGGCCCTAGTTGGGGGTGGGTGGTCAACTCCACGCGCCGTCCGCTTTTCCCCCCCCCCCCCGGAAATACCACGTACTCATTGTACAGAAGGCTGGGTGGTCCGCAGGGCTGGTCTGGACGGGTGGGGAAACCGTCTCGACAACGGGATTCGATCCCCGGGCCTTTCAACCTGTAGCCAGTCGCTATACCGACTGAGCTATCTTGCCCATTCGTTTACTGCATTGTTCATGACGGCAGTGGAGAAGTAAATGTCTCCCCCTAACGTGCCAGGCAGGAATAGAGCGGGAGTAATGTCTAGCTCTACTCATGGCTACTAACCTTGGCGCTAGAGAGGCATGGATGCTTCAATGCCACGTCCAGGCTTCTTTGCCGCCGGGAAGGAGCACCGGTAACCACTGTGTAAGAGGCTGTGTAGAACCCAATCCAGTCTGGACGAGTGTAGAGAAAGGAAAGTTTCTGGCACCCACCAGGGTTCCAACCCCGAATTCTTCAGTCCATAACGAGTCGCCCATGAAGAGAGAGTACTCAGCCAGAACCGGTCCTGTCACCTTGCTTGGTATGAGTTAAGACGCCATAGTCCTAGTAGATTAGTACGGTATAATTATGTTATGTAAGAACAAGATTTAGTTACCGGAGGGGTAGAAGTGTTTTGAATTATAATAGTCCATTTCTTTAGGCTCAGACCGTTGCCCAGTCATTAATACTGCATCTCATATGCACTTCCCATCAGTGATACTCGAAAAATTAGGCCGAGGATTTGAGGACAGACCTGATGATATAAATCGTAAATACTCACAGAAATATCTAGTGATTTTTACTTCGTGCCTGACTTAGAGCACATGAACATCGATATACATCATATACATTGTGTTTCGTTCGACCTAACGCCACATAATTGGGCCAAGCATACTAAGATCCTTAGACTGATGAATAATTAAACGACGTTTTATAATCTTTCGGATTATAAAGTAATTCTTTTTGGAAGTTCTTGATATTGATAACATTGGTGGGATCGAAGTGAGAATGCAGAAATGGTTACAGGAAAAGTAAGGCCAAGGACATAAATTTCTTTGACGATGATGGATTATTTAAGTGTAAGGTAAAAGGACTCTTCTTTTTACGAAGTGCCTCTGTGTGTGCCATGACCATGGCTTGATCGTCGAAAATGTCATATTGTAAACTTTTTTCATCGCATACGTCATTATGGACAAATACGGGCCTGAATGGTTATTTGGGACATATGACATAAGTATAAATCAAATACGAGTATATTGTGTACAGAAGTTGTGAAATACATGGTGATTTAACCCTATGGCATGAGTTACCCTTCCTTTCTGCTCCCTCATCTCTTCCTTCAAAGAAAAGCACCGAGCCAAAAGTAAGGTCCACACAGACGTATCGAGAACACTCCGAAGAACTTAACAAGAAAACTGAGAAATGTGGATGGCATGTGAAACACTCATAAATAAATACGAGGTGTTGCATGAAAGAGAACTTGGCATAAAATACGTTGAAGAAATCCAACAAGATGCAACAGTATGCTGATATTTATTTACTGATAAATTACTCTACATGTTTCGGGCGTCCATAGCACCCATCATCAGGAGTAAATAAAACTGTAGTTGCAGCCTCTGGTACAGATCATTCTATCTGGTACCAGAGGCTGCAACTACAGTTTTATGTTTCCTGATGATGGGTGCAATGGACGCCCGAAACATGTAGAGTAATTTAGCAGTAAATAAATATCTGCATACAGTTGCATCGTGTTGGATTTCTTCAACCTAGATTTATGATGCACGGAACTATACTTACTTACTTACTCCGTGGTGCAGAGTCCTTCTTGAGAAGCTAACTAGTTTGCAGCTATTCAAGAAATTCCCCGCATTTCACGGAACCCGAACGTTCATTACCGTACTCACAAGCGTCCGCCACCTGTCTATCTTGGGCCAGCCCAATCCAGTCCATATATCCACATCCCACCTCCTGGAGATCCGTCCTAATATTATCCACCCATCTACGCCTAGGTCACCTCAGTGGTCTCTTTCCCTCCGGTTTCCCCACCAAGACCCTATACACCCCCCTCTCCAAATACAAAAAAAATGGCACAAAATGTGACCTGTTTCGGGCTATAATGTAAGGCGATTTTTTCCTGTACAGAACAAGCTTGTACAACACAAGGCAGGTTGTTAAAACACCTAATTATTTTCTGAACCTACTCTAATATTTTTCTTTGTCTCTTTATACAACAAAGAGCCATAAGCACACAAATTTCGTGAATGAAAGGGAATGGCTTCTTGAATCTATGATGTTCCCTCAGGAGGTTGTTGTGGCAAGCTGTGCGCTTATCCACAATTATAAAGCAAGATGCTGATGACTTCCACTCAACTAATGTACACACTTGATTTTCGTGTTTTACGTTCGACACGGGGATGCATACTTTGATTTGCTACAATGAAAGGGAAACTTGTTTTTAATGACCAGTATTTATAATTTGTGAAAGAGTGTGTGCAGTAGTAGTAATACGATCAATAGTAATGGTAGGGTGGTGGTGGTGGTGGTGGTGGTGGTAGTACCACTACTACTACTAGTAGTAGTAGTAGTAGTAGTAGTAGCAATAGTAGTAGTGTTAGTATATGTAAGAGTAGTGGCAACAATAGCAGTAATAAATTATTGTGTGCCACTAAAGAAACCTGTTCAGGAATATTTTTTACTTTTTCGAATAGATTTACACAGGCTACGTACGAAAAGAAAAAAATGTTTCAGTTGGAGTCTGGAAGATGGAATGGCCGTTGTACGCCGTCCAGTTCGTATGATGTGAAAATAATATTTTTTACATTTCTGTCCTTTTTTATGACAGTCATTTATAAGGTCATCTGGAATGTCCCGGTTCCTAACTTTGTTAAACCGAACAAATTGGCACAAGCGGCAATGTCTGTGGCTTGTATTCGGGACTTTTCTGGTTCGAATCTCGGCCAACTCATCGAATGTTCTCGCTGGGGAATGTTCATATTTTCACTCAGCAAATTCCGAAATGGCACGGAAAATCACGCCATGAAAGCGTCCCTATAAACTGGGCTACTGAGAGCATCATTAAATAAAACGTAAATAAAAGTATGATTTTTTAAAGAGCCCATCGGAAATTCTGCACCTACACTGGACAGTGCAACTTATGTTCAGGCCCACAAGGAGATCTGAAACTCCGATGCAAGTTCTCTAGAGGTCAGAACCTTACTTGTCTTAAAGGGTGTGGTGTATGTAATCGGCAGAATGTGTATATTAATTATCAAAATTCATATACACAAATATGCACAGTGTATTCACGTAAGGGTTTCAATATCGAAATTACAAATTAGAACCGTCACTCCTTCCATCCCAATACATTTGACATTTTCTTATAAATACAGGGTATGTCTATATGTTAATTATGCAACAATAATTTTCTCATTAATAAAATGCATGTAAATAAATAATTAAGAAATATATATTAACAAACACATTGGTATGTGTATATAATTAGTTGAGGAAAGTTCGCAGTCTATCTTGACACGTGGCAGTCATTTCACAAGGTGATTCTGCATAATACTCTGTTTATCAGAGAACGATACCTCTTATCACAAAGGAGTCGGTAAACTGTAGTTTATTTACTGATGCTCTCAATAGTAGGACTAAATAGTGTCGAATGATTGTATAATACTGAACAATGGGTCGGAAGAAATGTGGAAGGAAGTCTGTGTTACCGTCTCGGCATTTTGCAGGAGAGACAGAGGAAAACCATCAAAATACCAACGAGGGCAGCTGATGTTCCGGGCGAGATTCGAACAAGGAACCTCCAAAAGCCTTAACTGTTCGATCCAACTTGTTCGTTCTTAAAAGAATTAGTACACAGATGCAATAGAATTAACCTGGACTAAACAGAGCCGTATTCGGCAGAAACATATATTGTGCAAGAGCGTCAGGCAAAAGTGACGCTGGCCATGAACATGCCCTAATGCACAGAATGTTCCGAGTTGCGCCTTGAGTGACCGCTCCTACAGAATGCGAAATATCCCAGATCTTGTGATTGTGCCACACGTCTTTAGGCATGACTACACAAATAAAATGAGATTTCGGGCTAACGCCGTTATATGTAGTAGAATCTGGCGTTTCTGGGTTACTGGGTGGTATCAAGTGCTTAAAATTCACCTAAGTTTCGGGGCGTCTTGTCTGTCCGATCATGGGGGCTTCAGAATAGCTGGCACAAAAGACTTGGGTGAATGTACAGTATAGTGCGAGGAGTGTGAGGGCAAGGCCAGAGGAAAAAAGCTTAAAGAATATGACTACAATCTCATAACAGGACATAACTTAGAGGAGGATTGATTAACCGTATTTAATTTCACACTACTGCAGCTAATCATACATTCGATTAACACAGAAAACAAGTAACAGCTCAGTTGGTACGTTCGCTTGGCAATGGACTAGACAACGGAAGAAACTTAGTTCGATTCCTGGGTGCGGCAAGAGATTTTCTGTTTTCTACTCCTACTAGGCTGACCATGGGACTCATATAAGCTTCTATTCAGTGGGTAGCGTGGCACATTCTCTGGGCACAAAGCGGTCGGAGCGTTAAACTGAGCACTCACCTCCATTTGTTGCCGAGCTCAATAACGCGTGGAGTTGTAATGACCTCCACACCAACATATGCCTTAATGGCGTGGTGTTCAATAAAGTACAGAGCCAACTTCACCTTTTCCTGTTAGGGCCATATATTCCATATCTCCACCCGCAAAAGCACAAACGACCACCTTCAGCGTTGCCATACCTAGTGTCTCACATTAGACACATAAGTGTCAAGTGACAAATTTAGCTTGCACTAGTGCTTTACACGTCGGGTATATACGTAAGCCACTCACGACTTGTGACTGCATAGGCAATGAGAAAGGAGTCGTCGCAGATGAAATCCTGACAACCATGCAGGTTCCAGGACTTGCTGATATAACAATAAATGCCAACGGATATATCATGTTACGACAAAGAAAGAAGCTGAAGACCATTCCCCAGGAAGGTTTATTTTTCCGTGTTTGAAGATGGATGTTTACAAAACTATAAAGGAACCTCACACAGTGCTTCTTCAGGTAACGTTACCAAGGTGGCCTCGACTAGACCCCAGCTCCTTTGTCTCATTGTTCACAGTTCCAGTTGCTACAGTAGGTCGGGTCTGTCTAACAACAGCACCACTTGGTTTGTGTGAAAGACAGAGTTCCTTTGCCTTACACTTGGATAAACAGTGCTTCCTTTCACACTGAAAGTACCTTAATTTCTTAACCCTTTTTTTCCTTCGCATAATTGTCACAATAAACAACATATCATTTCCCTTTTTTACATCAGCGATATTAGTCTTTGTAAGAGACACGGGGAATGTACTACAGAAGTAGGAACTTAATTGTTATATACAATTCAGATTAACTACAGAATCAGATGGTCAGTCGTCGGCCTCTCACCGCGGACGCGACCATTCGATTTCTGGTCAGTACGTGTAAGATTCTGGTGCACAGAGTGACAGTGGGACACGTTTTTTCTCGGAGTACATCAGTTTTCATCTTCACGTTATTAGCAGAATGACAAACGGGCGAAGCGTAGGAATCTGCCGAACAACAATTCTTTTCTGAAATCAGGAAGAATTAGTCTTTGTGTGCTTTGTATGGATCTCAGAACAATCACTAATTATTTCCCTAAAAATGAAGAAAAATCTTGTAAAAATTTATCCGAGTACCAAATTTAGTTAAACTGCACTCCATGGAGCAGTGTCCTCGAGAATCTAAGAGTAGATTATTTAGTTACAAGAATACCAAGTTGTATGAATCCCAAACAGTCATTACTGTGTAGGCAACAGACCATCGCTGAATCCTATGTTGAGCCAGATGAATCCAGTCTATATTCTCCCAACCATTTTATTTAAAACCCACTTTAATACGGTCCTCTTATCTATATCCAGACACTGTCCTTATCACATTTCTCACTAGAAGTTGGTATGCATTGTTATCTCTCCCTTGCATGTTGCACGCCTTACTCTATAATCCTCTTTAATGTGTTCATCGCAAAAATATGCTCATTTCGCGAAGAATACAAATTATGGAACTCCTCAATGAGGAATACTCTATACTGCCCTTTGTTAATCTTTAGTTAAAGGCCAAATATTCCCAGCATGCTTTTCCCAAACACTATCAATTCCCTGAGGACTGGAGAACTGGTTCAAGATGTATACAAGAACAGACATATTACACGTAGTTATTGCACATATAAATCTTGACACCTTTAGATGGCAAATGGAGAGACCCTGAACTGATTGGTGGCGAGCATTCCCAGAATTAAATCTGCTCTTATTGTCTTCGTACCGCGGTAGCACAGTGGTTAAGGTGCTGTGCTACAAATCGGAAGGTCGCTGGTTTGATCCCAGCTGGTGTCAGTGGATTTTTCATTGACATAAATTCTTTCCGATCGCACTATGGCCCTGAGGTCGACTCAGCCTCTAACAGAAATGATTACCAGGAGTATTTACTGGGGTAAAGGCGGCCGGTGCGTAAGGCTGACAACCTACCACCATCTTGTGCCGTTGTCACGAAATCTGGGAACCATAACTTCCTAAGAACCCTCTGGGCCTGTCCAGGCCTGTAATGGGACTGCTTTTACATTTACCTTATTGTCTTCGTGGATGTTAACACTATTTTGTAGTTCAGCTCCAAGAAGTTAATAAATTCAAAATTGTGCCCCCGCATTTTGTACATCGCAACTGCAAGAGTCACATTATGAGAATAAAACTGAGTAGCTTCTGTTAAATCCGTATCACTAACCATATTTTTCAATTCAGCTGTTCATAATTTTGCTTTAATTTGGTCAGGTCGCCACTTCTCTAAGACAAAGGCTGCAGAATGTAGACAGTTGAGTTGGTTGTTTTGTTTAGTTCTAGTTCTTTCGCAGCCAGGTAGAACTGCATTTACAGATATATGCAGATATATTGGTTAGTTACGAATTTTGTTGGACATACATCTTGCTGTAAGAGGGGCATAGGTAAGTCTGAGAACTGACATAATTCTTTATTACTTCACTTCAACACCCAAATGAATACTGGGGTTTAAGAAACGGATGTACAAACGTTTTGGTATTCAATCGCAAGATTCTTAGAAACTTTCGGGAAACGTAGAAATGGAGAGGATCGGCGGACAGTTACGTCAGTAGACAGTTTATCGAAAGACCCAGATATCCAGCTCCTTAAGGAAGTCGAGAAGATCGACGGGGCCAGCGTACCGGAAGAACTCCTAATCCAACCCCAAATGACTTTCTGAATTTGGCGTTTCTTCACCTTGACAACTGATTTCAGGATGATTCCCAAATAGTCTGGCCTAAATCACTTCCCTTCTCAACTCCTGAATGATCACAAACTTAACGTCTCGTTATAATATGACGACTACCTTAATAAAACAGGACAAAATCCGAGCAAACTGGCTCAGACTGTGCGGCTTCATGGAGAAGTAAAAACGGAGGTCATTGCTGCCGCGTAGACCTGGTCGGACGGACAACCTTCTGAATTTTTTTGAGTGGCTTGCAAAAGTTAGAGCAACGGGCTAAGAAGTGTATTGAGCTTCGTGGGGAGTATGTTGAATAAATCCCCAGTTTGGTCGCTGTATCTTGTTTCCTTCCTGGTCGGGCTAAGTACTTATCAGCACCCCCTCGTGAAGGTAAATTTCACCCTAGAACAGCCACGAAGGCCCGGAGGGGGAGCATATGTATAGCTCTATTCTTCCTTCAAACTCAGCTCTAGACTGGGGTAGGTGGTCAACGCCACGGCTCGGCCGCTTTACCCCCGGGAAAGACCCGGTAACCATTGTATAGGTGGCTGGGTGGGCCCCAGGGCCAGCCACGGAGAAGTACCAGTTCGAATCTCGGCTGGATCATAACCTCTCCTGCATTTCTTTATTCATCTTGGACAGCTCGACCGCTGTAGAGGAAGGCACAACGTTCATTCGATGTGTCGAGAGACCTTAACACATTGACACAGCGTCGTATCTCAGGAGGTATGGATCCTCTCGAACGCCGCTGGCGAAACCTCCGACCCAGCGACGCCATCCTCCTCCTCCCCAGTCAATACAGTCCACTGACCTTGAATTAGGCCTTTTGCTTTAAGTATACTGAGCCAGTCGTAATTCTCCAGTATACGTACTGTCATTCGACATGATTTCCTTGCACATTGGCCATACAGAAAGCGACGTCTGAATTCCCTCTTTTTTCGACCTAGGTGCTGCCGTGTAACGCAGTGATTTTAATGAAAGAGAGGCCAGTGGACCCCGTGTTCTGCTTGCCTCACGCTTGTTACGTCGTATTAGGTAAGCGAACAGCAGTGGAGGAGAAAGTGACGAGAAGCTTAAGTTGGTGTGATCCTACACCAATAGGAGTATCGTCAGCTTGGCAAGGTGAATGCTGGGGAAGTAAACGCGTCTTTTTCTTCCGTCTCTATGCACGAGAGGAACGACAACTTCTGTTACTGCTTCTTTTCATACTTTGCAACGCTTGCTTAGCTCTCCCATATTGACATTCAATACAATGAATTTGCTGGAATAAGAAAAGTCTTTGAAACAACCAGGTAACCCACAGGTATCTGGGGTTCGGCACAAGTGTAAAGTACGAGGCATGTTCCATTATTCGGTTTCCACAACCTACAGTGGCGTAGCTAGATTTTCTGGCGACTGGGGTGAGTAATCACCATGGCCGCCCCTAAGTCTAATTATGAACTTTTAAAAAATTCATTTGTTTACTGGATTTTCTCATAGTCGGCTAGGTAATTTAAAACTTGTGTAATGCTGAAATTTTTTTTTAATTACAATATTTATTTTGCCCCGAAATCTGCTACCCCTTCGACTTTGCTGCCCGTGGTGACCGTGCAACTCGTCCCCTCTGGCTATGCCCCTGCCCCTGCCAACCCGCAAATGTTTGTGTTAATGAAGGTAGGAAGTAGCACTTGCAGTAGGGGTAAAATGCAAGAGATGTCTAAAGAGTTAGGCCGTCAGATGCTGTTCAGGGTAAAAGTTAATGTGCAATGATAACAACACTGGAAACTTGGTCCCCCGAAGAATTTTGTAGTGTGATTCGGTTGTTATCCCTGAAACATTTCCAACATCGAAATTCACGGCCAGTGGTTAGAGGTATATGGTAATGGTGTACGGACAGTGCATTTTGTCAGAAAACAGTAGAACAGACTTCCATGATGGTGATCGCACCGGTCGGTTCAGCACTTCAGGGACGGTTGTAAACACAGCACGCGTTGAAGAACTGATTTTCAAAAACCGTCGAATCGTAATTTCAGATTTAATCGGCGCACTGAAGTTATCCATCGGAACAAAGCACTGCCCATGAAAGAAAGAGCTCGGTTTACACCGCGTCAAAATTTTAAACTCATACTCAAATGGGACAAACGCATCAACGTTTTCCCGGAATACAATGAAATATAATGATACTTCAGTGGAACATGTGCGCTGCATTGAAAGTTATATTGACTTGTATTTGATTTTGATGTCCAGTGCAATAGTATTTATTGCACATCTTTCGAAGTAACGAGTTCATAAGCAGTTTGCCAAACAACTGCTTCAGCGCCCTCACCGTAGACAGGTTTCAGTTCTAAAAAACCATAATCAAATTTGACGTTCAGGTGATCGTGCTTCGTGATAAATGTTACAATAAAACCAACTAGATGAACTAATTTCTCTATTTATTTTTGGATTAAAATTCTACATGTTTCGGACAGTTCCTCTGTCCATCATAAGGTGTTTTTCACTGTACACACAGCAATGATGTATGTCATATAGGTTTGCTGACAGCTTGCGAGCAGGATCCTGTATGACATATAACATTGCTGTGTGTACAGTGAAAAACTCCTGATGATGGACAGAGGAACTGTCCGAAAAATGTAGAGTTTTATTCCAAAAATAAATGGAGAGAATAGTGCATCTAATTGGTTGTATTATAAGAAACCTTCATCAGTACCTTATCAGGCAAAGGTTATGTTGCCCTGAAACAGGAAATGAAATTTCATAATCACCCAGTATTAGCGTAAGCGCAGTGGACCCTGACTACCAAGTAGACGTCTTTTTCTCAGATTATTTTGTTCGCTGCGCGAATTTGAGCCAACTACCCAGAAAATATCGCCTCACTTTGTAGAATTAGTTTAAGATAATAGCTGTCCACTCTTTTTGAAGGTAGATGTTTTGCTGTCCCTGTGCGCGCCGTGAAAGCAGAAACTTATATTCAAAAGTAGAACTATACTTTCATTCATTCTTAACTTCGGCATTAAATGGAATGAGAGTGGTGAGCTTCATTCTCCTGCAGCTCGAAGTCCGGAGAACGAACCCCCGGTACCAACAAGTAGGAGACACATTGCGGTAACTCTTATAAAAGTAAAACATTCAGTTTCTACAAATATACTGGTCTTGTGACGCAGGTAGGCATGTGAGATGCTTCTTAAGCCGGTGAATACGAAGTCTACAATCTTCTTGACTGTAATGCCTTGTTTGGCGTTTCGAAGTTGGTGCCGCCATCTTCAGGATGCACACGTATGTGCTGAAGGTGGAAGCATAGGATTCCTTCATAACGCTTCTGTCTACCAAACTACAAGCATTTACTTTCCAGAAGCTGTAATCCTCACGACGCAAAGAGCTTAACAGTGATAACGAACACTTCTCCAGACTTCCAGGAGATCACAGTCACTGACGATGACGTCAGTAAAAAAACTGTCCATTCCACCACTGTAAAACTCAGTTTCGTCCGATCACTACCAAGTTATACCTTCGACGATTTCATAAAAGGAATCCTGGTAAATGTGTAGCATCGTTAACCTTTAGACGCCTATTTTCAACTATAGTGGTCGTACCGCACCGCTAACCTCTAAAGTTGCATTTTATATATTTATTCAACAAATATAGGTAATGAATATTTTAAACATGGTATATACTCTCCGTTTTTTTCTCTTCAAAA
>Ga0131853_10021262_pt1 | contig 11776 bp, 12 predicted proteins | sample TergutLab28metaG_FD_92764 | JGI IMG/M metagenome (GOLD analysis project Ga0131853, IMG submission 92764) | Labiotermes labralis P1 segment gut microbial communities from Petit-Saut dam, French Guiana - Lab288 P1 (version 2) (version 2) | ecosystem: Host-associated > Arthropoda: Insects >...
AACGTCAGAAATTTTCATCGGTTCGCCGCTCCCTTTTCCGCAGGAAATCCGCCAGCATCTGCACGCTGAAAGCTATCAGCATAAGCATTACGCCCAGAAGTATAGCCTGGTCGATTTCGCCCCGATTGCGCAAAAGCGAGATTGTGGTGGTCATGGTGCGCGTGTGGCGGCGGATATTTCCCCCCACGATCATAATGGCCCCAACTTCGCTCATGGCGCGCCCAAAACCCGCCACCACCGCGAAGAATATCTCGTTACCCAGCTCTTTTATCAGCAAAGTTTGGGTTTGCCTTTTAGACGCCCCCATTGTGAGGGCAAAAACGCGTATCCGCCCGGAACTGCGCCGGGAGGCGGTATAAACGATGCCGCAAATAATGGGAGATATAAGTATAACCTGCGCGATAACCATTGCCTCAAAGGTAAACATCAGCCCCAAAAAGCCGAAAGGCCCGTGGCGGGTAAACAGCAAAAACACCACCAGCCCCACCACAACAGGCGGCGAAGCCATAAGCGTGCGGTTGATGATTACAACCAGATTTTTGCCTGCAAAGCTGACGCTGTCCAGCCAAAGGCCGAGAGGGATACCTATGACGGATGATATGGCGGTGGAAAGCAGCGTCATGCGCAGAGTGAGCGTGATGATCGCGAAAACTTCCGCGTCAAGCATTTCAAACGTCCTGCATCCGTCCTCTCATTTCTGACTTCTGATTTTATGCGTCCGGGAAAAAGAGCGGCTGACCGAACTGTTCTACCCCAAAGGTTGCGATAAGATGCTGTGTGGACGGGCTTGTGATCCAGTCGATAAAGGCCTGCGCGCCCTCGGGATAACGCGTTGACGAAACAACCATAACGCCGTATGGGTTGAGGAGCAGCTCCCCGCCCTCGCAGACGATTATAAGATTCCCGATGTTTGGATACGCCAGCCACGTTGCGCGGTCGGAAAGGGTGAAAGCGTCCAGTTCCACGGTCATGCCAAGGGTGGCGCCCATGCCCTGCCCGACGCTTAAATAGTTGGCGTTGTCTTCGGGATTTAAGCCAAGGCTTTCCCAAATTTGCAGCTCTCTTATATGCGTGCCGGAGTTATCCCCGCGGGAAACGAAGGGCAAATTTTGATTTAATATGTCCGTGAACGTCTGATTAACGTCGTCGTTGCGGGCAATCGCCCCGCCGCCCGGGCCGACGATAACAAAGTCGTTATACATGACGTCATGGCGGCTCTGCGCGTAACCATCGGCCACGAACAGGTCTTCCTGCGCGCGGGCGTGAACCAGCAGAACGTCGGCTTCGCCGTCCCGGCCCAGTTGCAGCGCGGCCCCCGTGCCTACGGAGATTACCCTTATATCCCAGCCGGTTTCAAAGGTAAACGCCGGCAGGATGAAATCCAGCAGCCCGGAATCCTCAGTGCTTGTTGTAGTCGCGAGGATAATGGTTCCCTGCGGTTCGGGCAAGGTTTCCGGCAAGGTCACGGGTTCCGTCGGCGGCGCGGGCGGGCTTGCCTGAGGGCCGCAGGCGGCCAGCATCAGAAGCAGCGCAAGAATTAACGCGGCGAACCCTTTTCTTATCATAAATTTTACCTCCCTTATTTTCCCGCGTGACTGCGGAAACAAAAATACGCCCGTTAAAAGGCGTAAAGGGTTGGAGAATCAAAGCTGTTTTATGATGCATTCCCTTTACACATGGAAGGCATGGCCGTTTCCCGCCATACCCTGACGCTCCAGATCCCATAGCTTGCGGCTTTAGGGTTAAGGAGTCGGAAATTGCGTATTTTGTTTGCGCTTCCCGGCGGGCGGCTGACTTTTCCTCATGATACCATGCGTTAACACGGATGTCAACATGCGGGAGCGCTGGTTGGAATACGCGCTTTTGTTGCGGAGGGAAGCTGCCGTATTATGGCAGGACTGCGGGTATGTTCTCCGTTGTTTTAGGTTTGCGATTGTGGTATAATCGGAACTACATATTTATTAACGGAGGAAAACGACATTGAAAAAAATTATATATATCGGCTTAATTCTTGCGATGTGCTTATTCATTACGGCCTGTTCTACAAGAAATGAAAATGCGCCTGTTGAATCTGAACCGCCAGCAGTTGCTTCACAAGTTACGCTTGCTCCGCTGGCGCGAAGTCCGTCGCCTGTTCCCATTTCCATTCAAGAGGCAGAACAACCGGAGCCGCAGCCCATACCTGTACAAAACCCTCGACCCGCAACCGCTAATTTTTTAAACTATGCAGAATTTTTAAGGTTGTTGGATGTAAACGGGTTTATTTATGAAGTAAACGATGCAAGCAGTATATTTTTATCCGTAGGCGCAAAACAAATTATAATTGCTGATATGGCGCTTTTTGCGCTTCTTGTTTATGAATATGAGTCCACTGAAGCGATGGAGAATGATTCCAAACTTATAGACAGGGGCGGTAATTCAATAAATCAGTCCGAAGCCGGTGTTGACGCTCATGTTTCATGGGCATCCACGCCCCACTGGTTCAAGAGGGATTTGCTTATCGTCCTTTACGTTGGGGAAGATGAAAATATGCTTAACTTTCTCAACGGAATATTCGGAGATGTTTTTGCCGGAGGTAGAAGGGTGGCGAGCGAACCTAACGAGAGGGCAGCGAGTGAGCCCAATGAGAGGGTAGCGAGCGAACCTAACGAGAGGGTAGCGAGCGAACCCAACGAGAGGGTGGCGAGCGAACCCAACGAGAGGGTGGCGAGCGAACCCAACGAGAGGGTGGCGAGTGAACCTAACGAGAGAGCAGCGAGCGAACCTAACGAGAGGGCAGCGAGTGAACCTAACGCTGTAATAAACCCCATGAGAGGGTGGCTAGTGAACCTAATTAGAGGATGGTTATTGTACCTGTCGCTGTAACTGTAACCGTTATATTCGGCGGCCAATGCCGGGGCGGCTGCTGTGGCCGGTACGGCGGGCAATAAGAAAAACCGCAACAAAAAAACCTGCTTTTGCCCGTAGCGGCCCCCGCAATATAATTTTTATTCCACAGCGTTTACCGCAAAGGCTCCTCGGCCATTGCCGCCTTGCCGAAGTTGCGGTTCAACTCTCTGACGACTTTGCCCAAAAGTCGTCCGCGACACTTAAAAACGCTTCGACAAGCTTTGGATCAAAATGCGTGCCGCTGTCCTTTTTAATGATTTCAACCGCATCCTTATGGGTAAGCGGCTTCTTGTACGGGCGCTCGGAAACCAGCGCGTCGTATACATCCGCAATCGCCATGATTCTTCCTTCAAGCGGGATATCTTCCCCGCCAAGCCCTCTCGGATACCCCGTACCGTCCCATCTTTCGTGGTGAAAGCCCGCGAATCGCTTGGCGTGCAACAAAAACCTGTCTTCCTCCGTTTTTTCGATTATCCCGTCAATAATGCGCTCGCCCTCGGCGCAATGACACTTTATGTTATCAAACTCCTCGCCGGTCAGTTTTCCGGGTTTGTTGAGGAGCATGTCGCTTACAGTTATTTTTCCCACATCGTGCAGTTGTGCCGACGGCAAAAGCAAATCCAAGTCCCAGCCCGACATTTCATCCGCATAAACGCCGCAGCGGAGAAGCTCGCTTACCAAAAGGGACAGATATTTCTGTATCCGGTCTATATGCCGGCCGGTCACCTCGTCGCGGCGCTCAACCATGTTGGCGATAACGCTGATGGTCGCGTTATGTATTTTGCGTACGCTGCGCAGGCCTTCTTTAATCAACATGTCTGTTTCGATGTGCGTTTCGATCCGCCTTATCAATACCGGCGCAGAGAACGGCTTGGTTATAAAATCAACCGCGCCTATTTCAAAACCATGTATTTCCGATTCCGCGTCATTTTTCGCCGTCAGGAAAATTACGGGGATGGTCTTTAGCTTGTCATCCGCTTTAAGAATGGACAAAGCTTCAAAACCGTCCATATCCGGCATATCGACGTCCAGCAGGATCAAATCGGGCGTTATTTTTTCTATAAGATGGAACATTCTTTCCGCGGACGGCAGAGTGAACGTCTTATATGCGCCGGCCAGCGCGTTTTTTGCAATTACAAGGTTGGTGACGCTATCATCAACTATAAAAACAATTTTCACTGTATCACCCCCGCCTGTTTAATTGCAAACAATTAAAACATTGTGAAAGAATGGAGCCGGACGCAACGTTTCTCTCGGCAATTATTATTCGCAATACAACAGTATAACATCAAAAAAGCATCTTTACAACTTCTTTGTTGTAAATTAGACAAACTTTTTGCATAATAAAGGGCGCGATGAAAACACCCGCGCCCCGGTTGAGTTTAATTTTGCTTTTATGCGGTATCCGGCCATTTATTGATACTGTATTTATGTACGCCGGAGATCTCCGGCGCAATCATGCGCATCCCCGCGTAAAACCTCAATCCCATGCCCCAAATGCGGAAGCGCGTACTCAAGGCATTCGCGGACGGCTTTGGCGCTGCCCGGCAGGTTGACGATCAAAGCCCCGCCGCGTATAACCGAAACCCCGCGGCTTAGCATCGCCCGCCCGGTAATCTGCAAAGAATGAGCGCGTATCGCCTCGGCGATCCCGGGAGCCAAACGCTCCGCCACCGCGAGGGTGGCCTCCGGGGTGACGTCCCGCCGGGAAAATCCGGTGCCCCCGGTTGTCAGGATCAAATCCACCCCGCGCCTGTCGGCAAAAGTGATAAGCGCCTCCTCGATTTCGCTTTGTTCATCCGGCAAAAGCTCCTGCGCAACCACGCTGTAACCGGCCTGCTCAAGCATTTTGGCTATGAGCGGGCCGCTTTCGTCTTCCCTCTCCCCTTTTGATCCTTTATCACTGAGGGTGAGAACCGCCGCCCGCAACTGCGTGGCAGGCAACTCCAAGAGCTGCATAACATCCCCAACCGAGATGCTTCCATCTGCCAGCACACGGGCGAACACGCCCTCCCGCGGCATTATGCAATCGCCCATCTTGTGGTAGATTTGGCAGCGGGTGTGGCATTCCTTTCCGATTTGCGTAATCTCGAGGATGCAGTCGCCGCACCTGAGCTTTGAACCCACCGGCAGCGCGGGAAAGTCGATTCCCTCCACGACAAGGTTTTCGCCGAAATCCCCGTGGTTTACCTCCGCCCCAAGCTCGTTGAACTTTTGGATTTTATCGTAGGATATCAGGCTGATCTGACGATGCCAGTCGCCGCCGTGGGCGTCGCCCTCCATCCCCCAGTCGGATTGGAACCACGTGCTGGTTATTCCCCGCTTTTGCACCCCGCGGATATTGCTCTTGCAGACCGCTATTACGATTCCCGTTGTTTCCGCCATGTTTTTAGCCCCCTATCCGCGACATATTTTTTATTCCCGTATCCGGGCCTGTAGGATACCGTTCCGGCTTGCGGCGAACCGCCCCCGCGAAAGCCGCTTCTATTTCGTTGTCGTCCGCACCGCTGCGGAGCATCCTGCGCAGATCCAGCCCGTCGTCGTGAAAAAGGCAGAGCTTTAAAAAACCGTCGCTGGTCAGGCGCACCCGGTTGCAGTCCGGGCAGAAGCAATCCCCGACCGCGCTTATAAGGCCGACGCTGCCCCGCATTTTGCTGCTTTTAAAATAGCGCGCCGGGCCAAATCCGCGCCGGCGCTCATCCTGCGCCAGATCGGGATACGCCTCCAAAAGCCGCTCCAAGATCACGGCGCCGTCAACCCGCTCGAAGCCCATACCCGCGCCTGTGGCGGGCATGAACTCAATAAACCGCACATCGACCGGGAGGCTTTCCGCCAGGCGCGCCACGGGAAGAATCTCCTCATCGTTTTGTCCGGCCAGCGGCACAAAATTGATCTTCACCCGCAGCCCCGCTTCCACCGCCTTGTTTAGCGAGCGCCAAACGGCGGGGAAACCGTCCCTGCCGGTGATTTGCATATATGTATCGGCGCGCAGGCTGTCAAGGCTGATATTCACGCCGTCAAGCTTCATTTTTGCCAAATCGCCCGCATGCGGTTCCAAAAGGACGCCGTTTGTGGTCAGGGTAACGTTCTCTATCCCCGGGGCGGATTTCAGCTCGCTTAAAAACCTCATGCAGCCCCTGCGCACCAGAGGCTCGCCGCCCGTAACTTTGAAATTGCGGATCCCGGCTTTTACCGCCGCCCCGCAAAGGCGCAGGATCTCCTCGTAACTCAGCACATCGCCGTGGGAGATCAGGCGCACCCCGTCTTCGGGCATACAGTATTTGCACCGCAAATTGCAGCGGTCGGTGATGGATATGCGCATGTAATCTATATCGCGGCCAAGCAGATCGAGCATGGCGTTAGCTCCTTATGGCAAATGAAATCATGTAGGGCGGAAAGTGGACGGCGCGCTGCAATGCGCCGCTGTAGAAAATGATTATTATGCTGTGGTTGACTTTTATTCAGACCAGACTATTACCGGGTTATTTCGCGCTTAAAAACCATAGTTATAAAACCCTCCAGTGAGGCATTTCCAGTCATTCCAACCAGCTCCCATCCCTCTAACCCAAGCTCATTCATTTTTGCTAAAGTTGCCGCATCATGTTTATCTTTTTTAACAAATATGCCTTTTGCGCTTACCGGCAACAGCATGTACTCAAATTTTTTCATAATTACCTCTCCATAAAATATAACTTCTCCACGCTGTCAAAAGTGGCACACACGGCATCCCACCCTACTTGTTCCTATATACTCCGCTCTTGCCTCCCGCTTTTTCAATCAGGCGGATGCCGCTCAGCTCCATCCCCTTGTCAATGGATTTGCACATGTCGTAAATTGTGAGCAAACAAACGCTCACGCCTGTCAGCGCCTCCATTTCCACGCCTGTTACGCCTGTTGTTCTTACGGTGCAGGTAGCAATTACAGTGTATTCTCCGTCGTCGAAATCAAAATCAACGGCGGCGTTTTCTATGAGCAGGGTATGGCAGAGCGGTATAAGCGCGGGGGTTTGTTTAACCGCCATAATCCCGGCGAGCCGGGCTACGCCCAGCACATCTCCTTTGTTCACGCCGCCCTGCCGCACCGCCTGATAGCACTCGCGGTTCATTTTTATACGGCCCCGAGCTATTGCGCGGCGCGCGGTCGGCTGTTTTCCGCCAACGTCGGCCATTACTGCGTTGCCCTGCGCGTCAAAATGCGTGAACTTTGTCATTGCCTGCCCTCCCCGCTAAAATACAAATTCATCATAGCCTACGGGGCAGTCCACTGTCAAGCGCGCGGGGCCGGGCTTGCGTCAATGCGGATGTTCCCGGCATAAACCCGCAGGCCGCACAACTTTTAAGCGCCAGCCCTTTTGGAAAAATTCTTCCATTAACCTATTTACTTACCCGTCCGGCCCATGCTATAATTGTTAATAATGTAACCAGCATCTACTATAATGTTTTATGGAGGTAAAAGCAGTGAAAGAAATTAAAGTCGTAACCGTTGTTGGCGCAAACGGAACCATGGGCGCGTCGGTGGCCGGCGTGTTTGCCGCCAACGGCAAGTGCAAGGTTTATATGGTGGCCAGAAAAAAAGAAGCCGCCGTTGACGCGCAAGCAAAAACCGCCGCGACATACAAGGACGATCCTTCCGTTGGCGAAAGACTGATCGCGAAAACATACGAAGATCTTGCGGAAGTTCTGCCTCAGTCCGATTTCGTATTTGAAAGCGTGGCCGAAGACACCCAGCTCAAAAAAGACATCAACGCCAGAATCGCGCAGTATATCAGACCCGACTGCATCGTTGGAACCGGCACCTCCGGCCTTTCCATAGAAGAACTCTCCCAGACTTTGCCTGAGAGCGTGCGCAAGTACTACACAGGCACCCATTTCTTCAACCCGCCCAACATTCTTACTTTCTGCGAAATCATCCCGATCGCCGGCACCGATCCGGAATTTGTGAAAGAGTACAAAGTATATCTTGAAGAAGTTCTGAAAAGAGCGGTTGTCATCGTCAAAGACGAAGCCGGATTTTTGGGCAACAGAATCGGCTTCCAGTTTATGAACGAAGCCATGCAGTACGCCGAAAAATACAAAGCCGAAGGCGGCATCGACTATATCGACGCCATCATGGGCTCTTTCTCCGGCAGATCAATGGCTCCCATCGTAACCGTTGACTTCGTAGCCTTGGACGTCCACAAAGCCATCGTTGACAACATCCTCGAAAAAACCAAAGACTATGCCAACGACACGTTCGTTCTGCCCTCCTGGGTGCAGGCGCAGGTCGATAAGGGCGAGCTTGGCCGTAAAAAAGGCAAGGGCCTGTATCAGACCATCAAAAACGAAGACGGCAGCAGAAAGACGCTGGTATATGATATCGCGACCGGCCAGTTCCGCGATGTTAAGAAATATGACCTGCCTTTCGCGAAGAAGATGAACGAAGCGCTGGCTGGCGGCGACCACGCGGCCGCTTTCGCGGCCCTTAAAGCCGATGATTCCAAAGAAGGCAAACTCTGCCTTGAATTGCTGCTCAAACATCTGCTGTACGCGCTGTTCACAGCCAGCGAAGTCGCAGAAAAAGCCGGCGACGCGGATATCAGCAATTGCACCGGTTTCGCATGGGCCCCCGCGCTTGGCCTGGTGCAGGCACTGGGCGGCGCTGGCGAAGTCAAAAAACTGATGAAAGAAAGACTCGACGCCGCTATGCTTGCCAAAGTTGACCTCGACAAGCTGATCGTCGATCTGCCGCCGGTTTACGATTACAAGAAGTATGTCAGAGCCAGCAAATAATTACCGTTAAGACAGCATTGTAAAACGCCCCTTCATCGCATTACGCGATGAAGGGGCGCTGCGTTTGGCACAAGTTACTTAAAAAACAGGGGCAGCGGCGCTAAAAATATAATGTCCTTGCGGTCGGCGGCGTCGCCTTCGGCCAGCACAGCCGCTTTGCCCGCTATCACGCCTCCGGCCTTTGCAACCAGTTGCTCAAGCGCGTAGATACTTTCCCCCGTGCTGATTACGTCGTCCACCAGCAATACTCTTTTGCCTTTAATGTATTCCATGTCGGCGGAATCCATATATAAATTTTGGATGTTCGCGGTGGTGATCGAGCGCACGCTTACCTCCATCGGATTTTTCATATACAGTTTTTTGCTTTTCCGAGCCAGAAGATATTTTTTCCCGTTTTGGCGCGACATTTCATATGCCAGAGGGATCCCCTTGGATTCCGCCGTGATGAGAACGTCGTGTTCGGGCGCGAGCTTCAAAAGCTCCTGCGCGCAGACGATTGTCAGTTCCACATCCGAAAACATGATAAACGCCGCGATATCAAGTTTTTCGTTAACCGGGCAGATTACAAGCTCGCGCTCCAGCCCGGCAACCTTGAGGGTATAGGTTTCACGATGTTCGGTCATAATTCATACTCCTTTTTCTAACAGGTCATTCAAGCCAATTATTTTACTGCCTTTACTTTTGTAATAGTGCAGCATTTCGTCAATTTTCTTTTTGTCATAACTGGTAATGCAATCTGATAAGACAGTAACTTTATAATTTACCTTAAGCAAATTATAACAGGTCGATTTAACGCAAACGGTAGCATCCGCTCCTGTTAGGTAGAAATCACATATTTCATTTTTATTTATAAAGTCTGTGAACTTATCACTACTTAATGCATTTCCTTTGTATTTTGTAAAAACATTTTCCGACACTATTTTCAAATCCGAAGCTAATTCTGACCCGCGTGTATTTGGCTTAAAAGTCCTCGTGCCGTCTGACAAATTCTCATGCCTTATATAAACAACATGCATATTGTTATTAACTGCCCAATCTATTGATTCGTTTATATTATCAATTATTTCCTTGTAATTCTTTGTTATATCATTTTGAATATCTATTATTACTAAAGCTTTCTTCAGCGTAGGATATCCTCCTCAAAATATAAATTATCTGCGTTACGGGACGCATAGGACATCGCGCCATACTTTCATTTAACCCGGAGGCCAGCCCATTTGGCGGCCCGCCAGCAGATGAAAGTGAAGATGATCCACGGTTTGCCCGCCGTCCCTGCCGCAGTTTGTAACCACCCTGAACCCGCCGCCGAGTTTCAAATCTTTGGCCAGTTGCGCAATGATCGTGAACAGGCGGGCTACAATATCCGCGTTGCCGGAATCAATCTCCCCGGCGTTTTTAATGTGCGTTTTTGGGATAACCAGCAAATGCACCGGGGCCTTGGGGTCAATGTCGTGGAACGCCAGCGCCCTGTCGTCTTCATATACTTTTTTGGAGGGAATCTCCCCGCTTACGATTCTGCAAAACAGACACTGCATTTTTTCAGCCTCCATTTTCTTACTTCTGACTTAGCTGTTCTTTGACGATATCCGCGACCGCGGCCAGCGCCTCGTCGATTTTATCCGGACGGGAGGCCCCGCCCATGGCGCTGTCCGGGTGTCCGCCGCCGCTGCCGTCCGCTACTTTCGACACCGCCTGAATCAGCTTGCCTGCGTTGATCCCCGCGGCTACCGCGTCTTTCCCGGCAAAGGCTATCAGGGTGATTTTTCCGTCCGTATCGTTCATGGCCAAAACGCCGACTATATCCGTATATTTTGCCTTGAGATCATCGGCCGTGGCTTTAAGCGCGGGGACGCCATCCAGCGTGAGAAGCGCGGTAAGCAATCTCACCGGCCCGATTACGGGCATGGTTGCCGCCAGGTCGGACATTTGCGCCCCGGCCATTTTTTGGGCCAGCTCGTCGTTTTTCTTTTGCAGCGCCTTTAGTTGAGAGCCAAGCGCCGCGACTTTCGCGGGCAGCTCGGCGGGAGAGCCAAGCTTGAGCGCTTCGCAGGAGCGGCGCATCAGTTCCTCCCGTTCTTCAAAGCGGCGCAGCACGCCAAGCCCCGTTACCGCCTCAATCCGCCGCACGCCGGCGGCAACCGAAGATTCATGCAATATTTTGAACAGTCCCAGCTCGGCGGTGTTGCTTACATGCGCGCCGCCGCACAGCTCGGCGCTTTCGCCGCATACGTCCACCACCCGCACGACTTCGGAATACTTGCCGCCAAAAAGCGCCAGCGCGCCTTTTTCCTTGGCCGCCTCCATGCTCATTTCGCTTGCGCTCACGGGCAGGGCCGCAAGCACAAGCTCGTTGACCCGCGCCTCCACTTTGCGTAGCTCCTCTTCGGAAACCCCCGCGAAATGGTTGAAGTCAAAGCGGCAGACCTTATCGTCCACCATTTGCCCCGCCTGAACGACATGATTCCCCAACACTTCCCGCAGAGCCGCCTGAAGCAAATGTGCGGCAGTGTGGTTGCGGGTGATCGCCCGCCTGCGGGCTGCGTCCACTTCGGCCAGAACTATCTCGCCCTCTTTGAACGTCCCGGCGCTGACTTTGCCCATATGCAGCGTATATCCGGCGGGGGACTTCATTGTGTTTGTCACCGTAAAGATGCTGCCGTCTGGCCCTTCGATCTTTCCGGTATCCCCGGTCTGGCCGCCGCTTTCGGCATAGAACGGTGTAGTTTCCAGCAGAAAGATAGCTCCATCCTCCTCGCCTTCAACTTCGACATTTACTATGCGCAGAATCTGACTTTTCGCGCTCAGGGTTTCGTAACCGACAAATGTTTCCTCAAAGTTTTCGTGGGCCAGAAGATCTTCCTCCCACCCGGCGCCGCCCTGTTCCAAGCGGGCATTGCGGGCGCGATCGCGCTGGGCGCGCATCTGCTCATCAAAGCCTTCCTGATCTATGGTTACGCCATGCTCCGCAGCGATCTCGCGGGTAAGATCAAGCGGGAACCCGTACGTGTCGTAAAGTTTAAACACCGCTTCGCCGGGAAGCCGCCCGCCTGCCCCCGCCGCGCCGATAAGCTCGGTCAGCATAGACGTCCCCGCGGCGATGGTTTTATTAAAGCGGTCTT